>Ga0137306_100739_pt1 | contig 40872 bp, 23 predicted proteins | sample Inofroosms_March_FD_97187 | JGI IMG/M metagenome (GOLD analysis project Ga0137306, IMG submission 97187) | Mouse cecal microbial communities from Vienna, Austria - N-Acetylneuraminic and N-Acetylglucosamine D2O microcosms_March | ecosystem: Host-associated > Mammals > Digestive system > Large...
TATTCTGTTACTATTCACGGCCCAGGAGGTCGTTCATAGTAACACCAAAAACCGCATCAGGTATTCAAGATCACCTTTGCTGATTGACGCTTTTTCAAAAAGGTTATATACTACAATAAGGATATGGACGAATTGGATGAATTCAGAGAGGAGATTGAAACATGGGATTTTATCTGAACAGCAAAAAACCAGCCATTCTTTATGGAAAGGAAGCGCGGGCGGCATATTTTGTAGATAAAACCCTTCTTTTAGAGGAACTTTACACCCTGCTGGATCAGACAGGCTCGGCCGGAAACAGATATGTCTGTATCACCAGGCCCCGCCGGTTTGGCAAGACCGTCATGGCAAATATGATTTCCTCCTATTTCGGACGTGGAACTGACAGCAGCGGCATATTCCAGACATTAGCAGTCAGCAGGAAACCGTGGTATCAGGAGCACTTAAACAGGCATAATGTCATTCATATCATGTTTAACGAAATGCCTGCAGAATGCAAAAGCTATTCCCAGTACATTTCAAGAATCCAAAAACGACTTCTGGATGATCTGATCCGGGAATTTCCTGGCGCAGGGATTGATTCCGGAACCGCGGTCTGGGATGCCATGAATCAGATTCTGGAATTGGAGGATGAAGTAAAATTCATCTTTGTTCTTGATGAGTGGGATTTTATTTTTCACAGGCAATTCGTAACAGAGGCTGACAAGGCTTCTTTCATTGATTTTATCAGCAACCTGCTAAAAGATCAGCCGTACGTCGAATTCGCATATATGACCGGAGTCCTGCCGATTGCCAAATATTCCAGCGGCTCAGAGCTAAATATGTTCCTGGAATATACGATGGCCACAAAACAAAAGTACAGTGAATACTTCGGGTTTTCCGATGAAGAAGTGGATCTCCTGTTTGAGCGCTATCGAAAGCTTACAAAAGAACCCCGGATTACCAGGGAGGGGCTGCGCATATGGTATGATGGTTATCAGACACCATCGGGAAAAAGGCTTTATAACCCCCGTTCCGTAGTATGTGCCCTAAGCGATAACCAGCTCAGTAATTACTGGACAAATTCCGGTCCTTATGATGAGCTCTTCTATTATGTACGGAAAAATGTAGATGATGTACGGGATTCCATTGCCCTTATGGCCGCCGGGGAATCTGTCCCTGCGAAAATACAGGAATATGCGGCCACCTCCATGAATCTGCGGACAAAGGATGAGATTCTCTCCGCGATGGCGGTGTATGGTTTCCTATGCAGCAGGAATGACCGGGTATCCATTCCAAACAAAGAGTTAATGGACAAATTTATAGATATGATTCAAAAGGAGCCGTCTCTGGGCTACGTCCACAACCTTGCAAAGGAATCGGAACGGATGCTGAAAGCAACCTTGGATTAGGAAGGGCATGCTCTGCCATAGCATGCCCCGGCCTAATCTGGCGGAGCTATTAAAAGTCGAAAGACACCCCCTCTAATTTTTCTATCGTACATGTATGACGGCGTGTACCGGCCGGTGCATCCTTATCATAGTTCACCGCAACCAAAAGAATATCTCCTCCATAATTCTCCAGCGCCCTGGGATACTGCCGTTCTTTTATCTGTCTGATTGCACCGGATACCGTCTTATTCCATTTCATCTCAATTACAAGTGCCGGATAACCCGAACTCTTCTTCGGAAGATAGACAATATCCGCATACCCTGCTCCCGCCGGCAGTTCCTCCCATTGCAGATAATGATCCTTGTACGTATAGTATGCCAGCTTAATCACACTGCGCAGGCTCTCCTCTTTATTATAATGTAAAGGCGCTGTCTCCTCCAGATGAATTTTTTCTATTGCAGCCGCCACAGCTTCCTCGTTCATGTGAATGGTATCATACAGCAGCTGGTCACTTTCCGCGACGCGCTTCATTGTTTCCGCATGATCCACCTCCCTGACAGACTTCAGGAATTCCATCCGTATCTCTTCATTGGGAATATGAACCGCCTTTTTACTTTCATCATATGCCAGATAACCCAGGTGGATCAGAAGTGTCAGTACATCATCCTTTCCCTTGAAAGTAACAAGGTCATTTCCGAACCCATTCGTATTCACCTGGACCTCCACCCCGCCAATTAACCTGGCAATTGTCCTTGTCAGACCCGCATATCCTTTACTGATGTAATCCAACAGGCTTTCTGCTGCAGATGTCTCTGTCCAGTAGGAATCAAAATCACGATTGTCAATTGCCTGCATAACCGAATTCGGATTATATACTGAACCGACGCCATTAAAAAAATATCCGTCATACCACTGCTTCATTGTCTGGAAATCTATCCCGTTTTTATCGCAGAGCCCTGCCACCTCCCCCTCTGTAAAGCCGGCATATCTGCCAAATTTCCGCGGCTTAATCATCGTATATTCCTTAAAATCAGAAATGGCGGACTGCTTCCCATCCTTTTTAATCGGAAGAATTCCCGTCATATAAGCGGCTGCAAATATCTTTGCAGTCGTTCCGCTGCTTTTAAACAGAGTCCTGAGAAACTCCAGATATTCCTGCTGAACCAGCGGATTTTCCCGGATCGGGGCATCCCACTCATCAATGATCATGATAAACTTATTACCAGTAAGCTCCGCCGCATTTATCATGGATGCAGGCAGTTCACTGCTTACATGAAGCTCTGGGTAAGCTGCCTTCAGTTCCTCTGTAATCCTGCTGCTCAGATAAGGCACAAGCATCCTGTACTGATCTGTAAATGGCTTAATATATGTCATGTCAACATAGATCACATCGTACTGATTCAGATATCGCCTGTAGCTTTTGTCCATGCTGATCTCCTTATGGTGAAACAGCTCCGAAGAATCACATGTCTTGTCATAATAGGCACAAAGCATCTGTGCCGCGAATGATTTGCCAAACCTGCGGGGACGGCTGATACAGGTTAATCTTCTGGGTGTTTCAATAGAATCATTAATCAGTCCGATCAGCCCCGTCTTATCAATGTACTGGTCATTCAGTATCCCGGCAAAGCCGCTGTTCCCAGGGTTCAGATAGATCCCCATAATATGTTCACCTCCCCTTCAAAAGCAGTTTCTGTCAATCCCGTTTATATATATCCCGTGTATATACTTTATCTGTCACATCATCCAGGCAGTTATCATATCTGTTCACCACGATACAGTCCGAAACCCGCTTAAATTCCTCCAGGTCATTCACCACCCGGCTTCCAAAAAAGGTGGAATGATCCTCCAACATAGGCTCGTAAATAACCACCTCCGCTCCCTTGGCCTTAATCCTCTTCATGATTCCCTGTATAGAGCTCTGCCTGAAATTATCGCTGTTGCTCTTCATGGTCAGACGGAAAATGCCAATCGTAACCGTTTTCTCCACATCCCTCTCATAGAGGTTCCTCGTCCCGTAGGCATAATACCCAACTTTATTCAGAATCTGGTCCGCAATAAAATCCTTCCTTGTCCGGTTCGAGTCTACAATTGCCTCGATCAGATTCTCCGGAACCTCCCTGTAATTGGCAAGAAGCTGCTTCGTATCCTTCGGCAGGCAGTACCCTCCATAGCCAAATGAAGGATTGTTATAATAGTCCCCGATACGGGGATCCATGCAGACGCCCTCTATAATCTGCCGTGTATCAAGCCCCTTCATCTCCGCATAGGTGTCCAGCTCATTAAAATAGCTGATGCGCAGAGCCAGATAAGTGTTTGCAAACAGCTTCACTGCTTCTGCCTCCGTGGTTCCCATAATGAGCACAGGCACATCCTCCTTCAACGCACACTCCGAAAGCAGACCGGCAAACTGCTCTGCATAACGGCAGGAGAGCCCGTCTGCCTTATCACAGCCCACAATAATCCTGGACGGGTAAAGGTTATCATACAGCGCCTTCGATTCCCGGAGAAATTCCGGGCTGAACAGAATCCGCCCTGTTCCATATTTTCCAGAAATACTCTCTGTAAAGCCTACCGGAACTGTTGATTTAATCATGATCACAGCCTCCGGATTCACTGACCGGACTTGTTCTATCACATTTTCAACAGCAGTTGTATCAAAAAAATTGCTCTGGCTGTCATAATTGGTCGGAACAGCCACAATCACCAGCTCTGCCCCCTCATATGCACTCTGGCAGTCCGTTGTCGCCCTTAGCCGTAATTCCTTCTCTGACATGTACTGTTCAATCTCTGCGTCCCGGACCGGCGACCTCCGTCTGTTCACCAGCTCCACCTTGTCTGGCAGAATATCTGATATCGTGATATCATTGTTCTGAGCTAATAATACCGCAAGCGATAAGCCCACATATCCAATTCCTGCAATCGTAATCTTCATAATTCTTTCTCTATACTCCTCATCTTTGTATGCGAACTTCTGTCTGATGATAGTATAGCAATTTTGGAAACCAGTTTCAAGCTGTAACAACGCTTTCGGGGCCGCGCACTCTGCTGCACAGCATCCGGTCCTGTCTTTATAATAGCCTGCCCCAACCGTTCATTTATCATGAAATGGGATTTTATGGTTTACAATTCTATATCGCTTTCCGCATTATGTCACGCACTATCTGCACATTTTTTAGTAATTTATATGCAGAAAATATATATGGCATCTTGTTTTTCTGCATAAAGCATACATGAAGGAGAATCATATGGAATTAAGTAAAACGGGAAGTCGGTTGCCATACTAGATGGAAGACAATTAATATATTACACTAATGATTATCAATAGTTTTATTTCTTGTAGATTCCAATATATATAATGATTTGCAAATGATATTCGTTCCTGTTGAAGCAATATTGTTCTCATACTTTTTGCAATCGTTCCTAATTTAATCAGAATCGTTCTTTACATTCTGGATTCGTTCTGATATAATAGGGCAGGAGGTGTAATGATGAAATATTCCATTGAAGTTGGAAAGATTGTAGAAGGTGCATTAAAACACGATCAAGCCAAAGTCCTAAATTATACAAAGCAATTAATTGCAAAACTGGAAAATGACGATGATACTCGTGCGGCAGCAAAATTTCAACGTCTATTGTTTGCTCAAGCCGAAACTGTCTTAACTCCAATGAACGGTTCGAATCCATGTTCTATTCCAGTTGATTTTGAATCAAGAATGATGCTTGCTGATATTATTTATCCAGAGCAGAATGATATTAAGGTGGTCCTTTCAAAACAAAATGCAGAAAAATTAGAATCATTTATTTTAAGTTATCAAAATGCTGACAAACTTAATTCTTTAGGAATAAATGTATCTAATTCACTGCTATTATATGGACCTCCTGGATGCGGTAAAACAAAATGCGCTTATTTAATTGCCAAGCAGTTAAATTTGCCACTAGTTATTGCCAGATTAGATAGCATGATTTCTTCATATCTTGGCACAACAGCGAAAAATATTCGTAATTTATTTGAATTTTCTCAAAAAATGCCATGTGTTTTGTTTTTGGATGAATTTGATGCTATTGCGAAGGCAAGAGATGATAATAATGAGCTTGGAGAACTAAAACGAGTTGTAAATAGCCTTTTGCAGAATATAGATACAATGAGTAAGGATAGTTTAATATTAGCTGCCACCAACCATCATCAGTTGCTCGATTCTGCCATATGGAGAAGATTTGATTATAAGTTGGAAATTGAATTGCCGGATAGGGACGCTATTGCAGAGTTACTCACTTTATTTACAAGTAATCTATACAAATTCAGCAAGAAGGAAACATTGGAAATATCAACATTATTTAATGGGTTAAGTGGTGCAGAGATAGAAGAAATAATTACTAAGTCCTTACGGAAATCCATTATCCATAATTATCCTTTTGCTGTTTCTGATATTTATGAGGAATTATTTACAACAAAAAATGTTCTTCCTCAAAATTGTCATGAGCCGCGAGAACTACTACAAATAAAAGCAAAATATCTGCGTAGTCGAGATCCCAAAGTATTTAGTTTACAAGTGATTGCAAATATTTTAGGTAGTTCTAAGACAACGATACAAAAATTAGTAAAGGAGGTTAATCCATGAGTGAAAATAATTTACCCATAAAATTAGTCCTTCAAAAAACAACGGATATAATGAAAAATACTGGCGGTGGTGAGACGAAATTTTTTGGAGATGTGACACCACAGTTAAAAAACGAAATAATAGATAAGTTTGAATCTTTATTGTGTTTCTATGAAGATGTTTTTTTAGAAGGTGAAAATATTCCTGCTATAGGAAAAATAACTGTAAAGCCTGAGGCGATTGCAAAATCTCATAAACCTTCTGATTTATGTAGAAACTGTCCAATTATAGGAAGTGAAGATTTAAACGAAATATATATCAAGGTTTCTAAAAAGGCTGTTCAAGAAACTATAGCATTAGTTAAAAACCCTCCTTCTCAAAAATTTAAAGCGAATATGACTGCCATATCTGATATTCAGCCGATTAGACCAGAAGAAAAAATATCTTCTATGTTGCAGTCAGTTGCGAAAGAGAATTTTGATTCTATCAAAAAAGAAATCAAAATAAAACTATTTGACTTTGATGACGACTTCGATAATGCTCAAATATGGAATTATGTGAGACGGAAACTACGACAGTTTCATTTGGATAATAATTATAAAATTATTTCTTATGGAGAGCACATTAAATTTATGAAAATGGAAGTGAATTCATATGAAGATATCATTACGTTAGCTTCGATTAATGGAGTGAAAACAGTAAGTTTTTTTCAAGAATACTCCCTTCCTCGAAATGATTTTTCGATGACTGAGTTGCAAACACTTTTAGATTCAGAGTATAGGGATAGTGATGCTTCTATTGGAATAATTGATGGAGGAATTAGTGATGATAATGCGTTTTTAAAACCATTTATAATCGCGAGGGAAGAATATGTCAATAAAGCATATCAAAATCCAAAGCATGCTACATTTATTGCATCTACTATACAATATGGAAACATGTTAAATAATATTACTGTTGCCACTTCATATCGGTTCAAATTTGTAGATATTGTTGCAATTCCTAATAGTGACAAAGATTATGGTTTGACAGATTCAATATCAGAAGATGATCTTATGGAAATCATTGAAGAGGTAATGGAAAAATATTCGGGTTCAACTAAAATATGGAATATGTCATTAGGCATAGAAAACAAGCCTTGCGATGGTACGATGTCTGATTTGGGTGTATTTTTAGATTATATTCAGGATAAGTATCATGTACAGATTTTTGTTTCAAGCGGAAATATAAATGTTTTACCACTTCGGAATTGGCCTCCACAAAGTGGAATAGGAGAACATGATCGCCTTATATCACCGGCAGATTCTGTTCGTGCGGTTACTGTTGGCTCTGTTGCATTATTTGATTCAGATAATTCAATTGTAAAATCTAATGAGCCTTCACCGTTTAGTCGTAGAGGACCTGGAGCAAACTATGTAGTTAAACCTGATATTGTTGATTATGGCGGGAATCTTTCCACTTCATATATTATTAATGGATTAGGGGTAAAAGGTATGGATCCTTATGGGAATATAATTGAAGGAAATGGTACAAGTTATTCAAACCCGCGTTCATTACAAAAATATGCCTCAATATATGATGAAATGGTTGATCCGGATTTGCTTCTTGCAAAGGCTATGCTGATACATTCCGCAAGAATGAAATCACGAGAACTATTGGACGAACGACCTGATAATATTAAATATTATGGTTTTGGAATACCTTCTGAAAATATACAAGATATTTTACAATGTAGCGAAGATAATGTGACACTTGTATTTAAACAAAAAATTTCTCAAGGCTCCCATCTTGAGATGTATGATTTTCCTTATCCAAAATCTCTTATAAAAAACAATAAGTATATTGGAGAAATAGGTATGACGTTAGCATACTTACCACCACTTGATCCTAAATATGGTCAAGAATATTGTAGAACCAACATTGATGTTAGTTTTGGTACATATTCTTATTTGCAAAATGGCAAAATCGATTACAAGGGACAAGTTCCTCTTGAAGCTAAATGGGACGAAAAATTTGAAGCTGCAAGAGTAGAAAATGGATTCAAATGGAGTCCCATTAAATCCTACTATAGAAAACTGCGTAAAGGGATAAAAATTGGAGATGGATGGAAACTTAGAATTGATTTAACAGCGAGAAATGGGATGTATGTTCCATCTCAAGAATTTGTTTTGATTATTACAATCAGAGATTCTAATGGCAATGATATTTATTCAGAAATAGTTAATGGATTACGGGAAAGAGGTTATATAACTAATAATATCGAAACAAAGTATCAAGTTCGTCAAAGACAATAGAAATATCGTCTATTGAAAAATTTTTGATTTGACAGGCTGTTTCATTAATGAAAAAATTTGAAGGAAATTGAATGAATATGCCGTTACAAAATAGCAAATTGTTGGGAAACTCTATATAGGCATTCCGAGACGGCAATGGCAGAATGTCACGCCTGCTTTCTTTGCTGTTCTTATATAAAAATGGGTTTGATGCGGGAAAATATGTGTCTTTTGAAGAACAGATCAATAAATGCAAAGCATATTATTATGAATCTCTCCGTCAATCTTCGGATGGCTGGGAATCTGGCGAAAACAGTTATTTCCCTTTTACCGAAAACTTTTTATCTATGCTTTATAATAGTAACACCCAATCATTCAGTGCAAAACAAAGAAAGGATAAAAAATGATTTCCATTATAATTCCCGTCTACAACACAGAAAAATATCTGCACCGCTGTCTTGATTCCATCTTAGATTCCACTTGTGGTGATTTTGAGGTCATTTTAATCAACGACGGTTCCACCGACAGAAGCCCCGGAATCTGTGAAGAATATTCCGCAAAAGATTCCCGCATAAAAGTCATTCATCAGAAAAACCAGGGAGTTTCCGCCGCCAGGAACAGAGGAATCAGCGAATGCAGCGGAGAATGGATTATCTTCGTGGACTCAGACGACCACATTTCCCCCGGTTTTCTTAGCATGGTGGCGCAGGAAAAATATAAGAACACGGATCTCCTCCTATTCGATTTTGTAAAATCAACAGAAGACCGCAAAAGTCCAGAACAGCCTGTAAAATCCCTTGTCTTCGGAGCACACAGAATGCCTGAACTTCTTAGGCGGATCCTGGTTCCCAGGCGGCTCTCCCGTATGGGAAATGCAGATTTCCGCTCCCCCTGCGCAAGAGCCTATAAAAAGTCCATTATAGACCAGTATTCCATCCGTTTCTCACCGGACATTGCAATCGGAGAGGACCTCCTCTTCAACATGGAATACCAGTTAAGAGCGCGCTCCTGCGTATATACCCCCATACCCGTGTACGTCTACGACATCCACACAGGCTCCGCAACCCACGGCTTTTGCCCAGGCCTTATAAAAAACCACGCAAGGCTTCAGGCCGATCTAAAAAAACTCCTGACAAAATGCCACATGTTTTCGGCCCTGGAGACAGAATTCTACTCCTACTCCCTGGAAAACATGACATACGTACTGATCCACGAGATCTTCAATCCAGATAACCCTGCGCCATACCATACAAAACGCCGTCAGTGCGCCTCCATGCGCAAGAACAGCATCTACCGGAAAGCAATGGCCTACAACACAAAAACAGGCATCCTTCCCCGGAAGATTCTCGTATTCTTCTTCTGGCTGAGATGCTATCCGGCCACAGCCCTCATAAGCCATATCAGCTATCTATACCTGACTGCTTAATTTGGGACGGGGTAATTTTAAAATTACCCCGTCCCCATCTAATAGAAATGGAGAATAACACTTATGGTAAAGTATAGAACTTTATTTGCAGAAGAAATTTGCCGGGAATTGTTTAAAAATTTTATCCGACATCAAATTGTTACAAAATGTTGGCGTAAAGAAAATGGCAAATGGATAATCAAAGAAGCACCTTTTGTTGATGATTGGACGGAAAGTGATTATCAAATTCTAATTAACTGCCTAAGAAATACGATTCTTTCTAATGGCTTCGTGTATGCTGCTTTTTATAATGGGGAATTGAAGGGATTTGTTTCAGTAGAGTCAGAAATATTTGGTGATGAACAGGGATATTACGACTTATCCAGCATCCATGTATCAGAGGATATGAGAAATAAAGGAATTGGCAAAACACTTTTTCTTGCAGCAAAAGAATGGGCTAAACAAAAAGGGGGGAAAAAGCTTTACATATCTGCACACTCAGCCATTGAGAGTCAGGCATTTTACAAATCAATGGGTTGCGTTGAGGCAAAAATTTATAATCAAAAACATGTCGAAAGGGAACCTTATGATTGTCAATTAGAATGCATCCTATAGTAGTATAACCCAATTTAAATAACCTTACGTTTCACTGGTCTGCTTTCCCGATATCACATGTATAAATGCCAGGACGCAGCCTTGCGTTTTTACACATGCACTCTCGAAAAAGCATCCTCAGTGAAACAGAAAGGTATTTTTTTCGCATAATTCTCTATATTTTTGAGGAACCCCGCCGAATAAATGTCCCCAGCTCTTTATAAATCGGATAAATATGCTCTTCCACCCATCCATTCACAAAGCATAGCCATATAATCTCCTTTAATGCCTCGCTCACGCTGAAGCCGCCGCACCGGTGCAGCCACCCGAGCGCCCGGATAGCATCGGATTTATAGCCATATTTCAGCGCAATCTTATACCTGCGTCTCGCCTTCCAGCAGGTAATGCGATCCTTAGCCTCCTTATCCCTGATCTGGCAGATCCTGGCAATCTCATCTACCAGCTTCTCATAGTCCCTGTACTTTTTCTCCTCCTGCTCCTGTGTAAGGGGAAGCCTGGAATGGCTCCCTGTCCGGACCGCCACCCCGTAAAGCTCCTCGCAAAGGGTCGGGCACTTATGACGGTACATAAACGGAAGCAGCATCTGAAAATTCTGCCCCACCCCATATTCCGGTATCCTCCTGTCCGGATACACTGCAAAAAAACTCTCCGCCTTCAGCATATAACATCCACAGCACACAAAAGTCTTTGCCTCCAGAATATCCCAGAACAGATCCTCCTTTGACAAATCCCCCCTCTGCTCATCCGCCTTTTCGCTCCGCTCTCCCGTCTCCGCATTAAAATAATAAGACAAGGACCGGACACATTCATACTCCGGATGGCTCCTCAGAAATTCCACCCTCCGCTCAATAGACTCCGGCTCCAGCACATCGTCACTATCCGGCCAGACCAGGTACTCCCCTGTCACAAAAGGCAGCCCCCGATTAATCGCAGCAGACGCATTCCTGTGTTCTGCCTGCACAATCCGGAAATCATACCCCCTGGCAGCAAATTTCTCAAGGTATCCCTCCGCCACCTTCACAGTCCCATCCTCCGAGCCATCATCCACCAGAATCATCTCCACCCGGGGATAAGTCTGCCCCAGCACCGAATCCAACATCCCCGCCAGATACCCCTCCCCATTAAAAACCGGCGAAACCACCGAAACCTTCCCCGTCTCATACACATATCCCTTCTCCATCTTCTCCATCTCTCCCATCCCTTTCATCCGTTTTCCTAAAATCTATCACAAAATAACTCGCACTCAAAAACCCACTCCCACTCAATCTGCACAAGTTATATTGTGGCTATTTCTCAGTGTTTTTCTCGTCCCAAAGTCATACTTTTTCATGCGGCCATGAAACGTATGACCTTTTGACGCTCGTATCATATTAAGATGTAAGCTCCAAACAAATTTTTGACACTTCTGATGCACGGATCGCTCTATGCTAAAGCGTGTTTGAAAATTCATTCCCGCCGTCTGCACACCCCACTTTGCGTGATATTTGCGCCATCAGATAATGAAAGCGTCAAAAGGTATTTTGACGCTTCTGATACACGGATTGTTCCGTGCTTACTCACTCCCACAATCCTAAAACGTTCAATCTGCATAAATTCAGGCTATTCAGCCCACTATGCGCCCTTTATTTGACACAAATCTCCCACAATTTGTAATGCACATACGGCAAAAAACAATTTTCAAACACGCTCTAGCACACAACAATACAACCGCGCAACCTCCCCCTCCGGCACTTCCCCAGATCATCCCCTCCGCTGCCAAAAAACAGCAGGCAGAGACAAAAATATATTCCAATGAAAACAATCAGGGGCGTTTTTTATGGAGGTGAAATCCACTGTCTACGAAGACTTAGGCATGAGGGCTCTCCCGAATGCCTTAGTCGCAGTTGACAGTTAGTTCACCGGAATATTGCCCCGTTTGAATGGAATATATTTTTGTCCCTGCCTGCGTCCTCTTAGTTCACCGGAATATTGCCCCGTTTGAATGGAATATATTTTTGTCCCTGTCTGCGTCCTCCTAGTTCCCCTTCACAGGGATGATCTTCTGCCCCTCAATCCTGTATATGACATCGCATTCGTTTGCCAGGCTCATATGGTGCGTCACCATAATAAGTGTCTTATCCTCCTTAATCTGCCGGATTGAATCAATGACCGCCTTTTCCGTCTCCATATCAAGCGCCGCCGTAGCCTCATCCATCACAAGCAGTTCAAAGTCCTTATAAAGCGCCCTTGCAAGCGCAATCCTCTGTCTCTGTCCTCCAGAGATAGCAGTACCGTTTTCACCGATCAGCGTATGAACCCCGTCCGGCATACGCTGTACATCCTCCCAGATCTGGGCACATCTCAGGCATTCCTCCACGCGGGCGTCATCCACCTCGTCCTCTTCCTCAAAAAATGCCACATTATTCCGGATGGTCTCCCCGTTCAGGAACACCGTCTGGGGAATATAACTCACCAGCTCGCCCATACTGGCTCTGCAGGGCCCATCTGCATCCCTCTGGGCGACAATATCATAATCGTCAAAATACACATGCCCGCCCTGGGGCCTTAAAAGACCCAGAAGCAAATATACGAAGGTAGTTTTCCCTGCCCCCGAAGCCCCGATCACGGCTATGGAACAACCAACCGGAATATCAATGGACGCATCCTCGAATATTTTTCTCTGATCCGTATACCCGAAGGTCAGGTTCCGGACAGACACACCTTTTTTTAAGGTAAGCTTCTTCTGTCTGACCGCCCCTGAGCGTTCTTCCTCTTCCTTAATCCTGTCATACTCCGCCATGCTGTCCTTAAGCTCCCCATATGCCTTTTCTGCAAATTCCACATTATTCATCCCGCTCAGTATACCGTATGCCATAGGCAGCATACGCACCAGGGCAGTAATGTAGACTACCATAGGAGCAAGAACCGCCGACAGATTGGAGCCAAACACAAGAATCACTGCAAGTATGACAAACAGCACCGCCATAATCGAGTTCTGCAGAATCACGCTTATGCCGCTGATCTTGTACTTGTACTCTCCCTGCACCTGGGCGTAGGCGCTGCTGGCATCCTCGTATTTATTCAGGACAAATGCCGAGCGGTCGTCAATCTTCATTTCCTTAAAGGAACCAAATGCGATGGTAATCTGGGAATTTGCCTTGATGGACAACGCCCTGCTCTTCTCCCCGTAGGCTCTCATCCGGGCGCGCATCTGCACGAACACCACCGCCATGAGCAGGATGAGAATCACGCTGCTCGCCACACCCAGCCATTTTGAGACATAAATAAGGAGGACGGCATAGCCTGCCATCGTAATTCCATTTATAACAACCCCGATGCAGTCTACGATAATCTGAATGCAGCTGGTTGTATCATTACGAACCAGGTTCAGCGCCTGCATGGCGCTCTTTTTGTTGTGCTCCATGAGCTCCTCCTTAATCAGCAGCTCATAGATCTTCATGGACAGCTTCTGCGCCCCGTCATAGACAAACCGATTGGCGATCTTGCTCTTATACAGCTCAAATAGTCCTTTGAGAACAGAAACCAGCACCATAAATACCGTAAAAGCCGTAAGCTCCGGGGATGCCTGATTCTCTCGCACCACAATATTAATAATATAGATGATTACCGAAAAGCTGAAAATATCCACGATAGGGCTGATCAGGCTTAAAACTGCATAGATCTTCCAGATTTTCTGCTCCTTTTCATCCAGTATTCCTGTCAAATATCTGAACATTTCTATCATGTCGTCTCTCCTTTGATATATTTAAGGCTTCTGCCACATTTTACAGACTGCCGCCATTCTTTTTAATAAAGAGGCGGCTGATACAGCGGCAAGAAAGCATACCCGAAAAACAGAAAACGGAAGCATCCTGTAGAATGTCATAAATACTTTCCGGCTCCTGGCTGCTTTTGTGGGCTCTGTAAGTCTTGGCTGCAGTACATCTTTCTCTTCACACGCAAACCATGAAAGCTGATCCTTCACTGCCTCCCAGATTTCCTTTGCCTTTTCCGTATGCACGATCACCATGGAGGTACCCATCCCGTCATCAAGCTCTGGTTTCACCTTCTCAATCCCCCAGAAATCACCGATTGTAAAATCACTGCTGCGCCCCACTGTGCAGAATCTGCACTCATGGCAGGACGGTCGGATGATATGGTTGGAAAAATACATCCTGCAGTAGGCGTCCGCGTACAGGGAGCCCGCATACTCCTTCCCTCCTGCCACATAGGCACACGTATGGCCGCTGTCGTGCATCCGCTTATCCCGGAAGGAAAAATCCGTGATCTGTCCGCCCCTCTTTTTTTCAAGATCTTTCACATAATCTCTCCACACACCCGGGGACGGCGCACCGTAGCAGACCAGGTCAGCCACAATAAGCTTCGGGTAAGATTTTTTCAGATACAGCATAAGGCCCCTGGCCTGGCACGGAGTTCCGCAGAACAGCACCCACCGGTCTGCCTTAAGCTGCCTTTCAGCCCTTTTATAAATCCCCCTAAGGCTGCTCTGTACATACTTTGTCCGTTTAATGCTATCCAGTTCCTTAAGGCTCCTTACCTCCCTGTGTACTACCTTCATGTCCTTTCCATAGGAAGCGCCGTAGACTACTCCCTGCCGCTTTAGGACATATCCTGCAAGAACCGGGAACATGCCCCCCGAGGAACTCTCATACCGGATTTTCTCCTCCTTCGCCTGTACACCGAAGTACTGTCTGACATTCCGCTCCTCTTCCTTAGCACTCTTACTTCCTGCCGTTTCCCTGACAGGACACACCTGCTCACACCGCCCGCAGTCCACGCACAATTTTTCATCAACTATCGGATACCGGAAGCCCTCCCGGTCCACTAACATCCTTACCGCTCCCTTTGAACAGGCATCCACGCAGGCTCCGCAGCCGCAGCACTCTTCTTTTTTTATGTACAAATTTTTCATATTCTGCCCCTTTACAGCTATGATAACTTTTCGTTACTATTCGGGGCGGCATTCCGAGTTTTGCTACGCAAAAACCGCCCCTCACTCCTGCATCATGTTCTCACGGAATGCGCAGCTTACGCGCATTCCTGACCCGTGAATAGTAACTACTTTTCTATATTTTTCAACAGAAATTCACCTGATGCTTTCACGTACTCCCTGGTTCTTCGCCTCACTTCGCTCCAGTCCACGGATGCATTGATATCAGAAATCTCATTTTCATCACACAGTCTGTTCTGAAGGCCGTGGATTTCGATAATATTTCTCAGTCTGGCGCCCAGATTGCTGTGCACGAATGCAAGGAACTGCTTCTCGTAGATGATGCAGAATGCAGCCGCATGGAAGGAGTTGGATACTACATAATCCGCATGATGGATATATCCAAGGAACTCCGCCGGCCCCGCAGTATGGTCCACGTAAAAGCCTGCGTCCATCCCCTGCTGCCCGGCCCGCACCTCTGTCACCGGAAGCCCGGTCTCCTCTGAAAGCTTCTTCGCATAGTCTGACATGGCTTTATTGGGCTCCGTGACATACACGAAGATATAGCCCTTCTTCTCTGCCCTCTCAGGAATCCGTTCCACCCTCTGCCAGGATTCCTTCTTCAGGAAAAATACAGGATCCAGCACCGCCGTCACATCATGTCCGCAGAACTTCTGCACATAGGGGATGGCAGCCTCCTCCCTTACGGATACTGCATCCACATGCTGCAAAAGCTCCCCGAACTCCCTGTCATGGCAGGATGCAAGTTCTGATCCCCCGAAACTTGCCGCATAGGAGACAACTCTCTCCTTATATTTATTCTGAAATGCCCCGAAATACGCCTTCCTAAGCCCGCATGTAATATCCGGGTTCCAGATCTGGTCGCTTCCAAGCACATAGTTTCTGTATTTCAGTCTCTTAAGGCCGCGCTCTGTCAGGAACTTACGCTGCCTCTTATCCACCACATACCTATATCTGAAATAATTCATATTCTTACGCTGCATGGCGAAGTCTTCCTTCGTCCGCAGATGTGCCATAAATCCGTTCCACATATTGAACAGTCCCCATATACGTCCCTTAACCCCCTTAATCGGCGCATATGGGATCCACCAGTGCCTGCCCGTCATGTAGACCGGCTCATAGCGGACAATCTCCGCCTTTCTGCCATTTTTCCTAAGAAATGTCCGAAGCCCGTATGCCTGCAGCATGGCTCCGTAATTGTTGGAACAGTGGAATGTAAGAATCCCGGTATCCGCCTGATTCTTCTTCACAGTAATCTCCTCCTTCACCTTTAATAACACTGGAACCACCCCGTTTACCGGACGGAAGACCGGATAACAGGAAAAGCACAGGCCAAACAGCAGCCTCTCGCTCAGACAGAGCCTTCCAAACAGCGGACATCCCGCTTCTTCAAGCGCTTCCCTGCGAAGAACCTGAAAAGATGTCCTGTCCCCGGCATCTTTGTATGCCCCGTAAGTTCTCTCCATCTGTACAACCAGAAGACGCTCCCAGGCAAGGGCAAAATCCGGATGTCCCCTTCTTAACTCCCCGTCCCGGATTCTCCTGCTGCTTTCAAAATAGTCCACTCCCTTTCGCATAACCCGGGAGCCTGTTGCACTGTCCGGATGCATCCGGTAATAATACCAGTCCCGGGTAAGATAAGCCGTCCTTATCCCCTGTGAAACCAGCGAATATAAAAACAGCGTATCCTCCCCCCTTGCCAGTCCTTCCTCAAACCGGAGATCCCCGATCCGTTCTCTTTTAATCAGCTTACCGCCAATGCCCGACATTTCATCCCTATATTTTATATGGAACCATTCCTCTGCATTTCCCGCATCTGCTCTTTCCCACCGGACGCTTCCATACATCCTGCATCCTTCCTCCAGGGCTGCATTCATCTGATCCGCATTCACTCTGCTGTATCCGCAGAACACAAGCTCTGCCCGGGACGTCTGCACCTCCTTTAGCATCTCCTCGAATAACCGGGGATGGATCCCATCATCACTGTCCAGGAAAAATACATAATCCCCTTTTGCAAGATCAAGTCCACGGTTTCTTGCCGCAGACACCCCTGCATTCTCCTGACAGACAAGCCGGATCCGTTCATCCCCAGAAGCGGCTTCCCTGCACATCCTGGCTCCCCTGTCCGATGAACCGTCATCCACCACAATAACTTCAAAATCCCCGCAGGACTGCCCGCTCACTGTTCCAAGGCACTCCTTAATAAACCTTTCCGCATTATACATCGGAATAATGACCGATATCCCCTTCATAACCGCTCTCTCCTTACTCTTGAATCACATTCCTAACCCGTGAATCGTAACCATTATTCACTGTTAATTATGCAACGCTGTACTGGTTTTTTTCCCTGGATAATGATATAATGGCGTTACTGTTCACAGAGCCATGACCTCTGCTACACAGCAGATTAGTCTGGCTCTCAGTATAAAATATTTTAAGATAGGAACTACATTCTATGAAAACCAGAAAAAAATTAACCGCCCTCATACTGGCCCTGTGTGCCTGTGTGATCGCAGGATGCCTTATTTTATTTACCACATGCCGTTTTATCAGCTATTCTTCCCTTCCCTGCGTGGAATCCGCCAGGGAACTTCGCAACCCTTATACCGGCTGGTATCAGATCTACAAATACGACCTCTCCGACGCCTCTGCCTGTGACCTTACTGGAATCCAGGATCTGGAGCATGGCGCCGGCCTGGCGCTTTTAGAGTTCAATCTTCAAGGCTTCGCCAATGGTCCGGTCAGTGAATCTGCACTGACGCTTCTGGAGCATATCCTGAAAAACTGGCAGGCGGCAGGAAGACAGCTGATTATACGCTTCCTCTATGACTGGGACGGGAACGCCCTGGAAAAAGAGCCCGGAGAACTTACTGTCATCCTTGGGCATATGACACAGACCGCTGAAGTAATAAACCGGTATCCTGACTGCGTCTATATCATACAAGGGCTTTTTATCGGCTCCTGGGGAGAGATGCATGGCTCCCGCTATGCCAATACAGATGATATGATTACTCTGGCAGAACATCTGTATGAGATCACAGACCCTTCGATCTTCCTTGCAGTACGCACCCCAGAGCAGTGGCGTCTTCTTGCAGGCTCTAATAAGCCCCTTACAGAAGACTCTGCATACGACGGCTCACTGGCCTCAAGACTCAGTCTTTTTAATGATGGCATGATGGGGTCTTCCACGGATTTAAATACCTACGCAGAGGATTCCTCCCCCGTCCCCGCCACGTCTTATGGAATGAGAAATCGCAAGGATGAGCTTGCCTTCCAGAATCTCTTATGCGCTTATGTGCCGAACGGAGGCGAGGCTGTTATTGATAATCCTTATAACGACTTCCCTGCCGCCATTGAAACACTTGCCAGTACCCATGTCTCTTACCTGAACGAGGCCTACGATCCGGCTGTCCTGGCAAAATGGAAGGCTGCCTCCTATACCGGAGATGGCCCTTATCATGGAATGAATGGTTTTGACTATATCTCCAGGCACTTAGGATACCGCTATGTCCTGCGCTCCTTAGAGTGCCCCGGCATCTTCCCCTGGAAAAAGGAGGGAAAGATTACCCTCACCCTGGAAAATACAGGCTTTTCCACTAGCTTCCGTTCCTTTGACTGCTCCGTGATACTTAAAAATACCCAGACTGGCAGAACACACATCCTGCCGCTTATATGTGATACCCGCTTTTTTCTGCCAGGCACACAGCTGACACTGAATACAACATTTCATACCCATGAATATTCCGCGGGAACCTATGATCTGTACCTGAAGATCACGGATCCCGCCACAGATCTGCCGGTTCTTCCTGCCAACGAAGGAACCTTAACCGAAGATGGCTTCCTTATCGGAAGTCTAAAGATCAGCAGATACCCCTGGGGTAATATATCCTAGCAAAACCTGGTCCCCGGCTCCCTTATTTGCAAAGCGAAGGAGCCGGCCGTCCCTCTTTCTCCTAAGTTCAAGCAGGCATCTGACCCTGTCTGACTGCCCCTCCCAGGTTTCAGGCAGCACAGCCTCTATCTGTGTCCTTTTCCCGCTTTCCCATCTGCGGGCATCGGTATCCACAGGCCTCCTGTATAATCTGTCCTGCCCCTCCAGCAAGACAAAGCAGTCTGTCTCTTCTGTAAGGCAGGCAAACCCAAGATTTTCTACTGTAATCCAAAGGATCACTCCCAGTCCTTCCGCCCTTTTCTCTCTCGGGGAACACGGAACCGCTTCTACATCCCGGACAACAAACCGGTAGCCGAGATGACATCCGATATACTCGTATCCGCTTTGTCCCTTAAAGCATCCGCTCTCTCTGACTATTTCCTTCCTCCAGCTGTCAAGACGCTCCTTATGGTAAATACTGTTCAGATAGCTGATATGCATCTTCCTCATAAGCTCTGCTGCCTGACGGTATCCGTCAAGACAGAGGCCAGACAATGCCTCTCCGCCATTTGGGGCTGTGCCGACATTTTCTTCCTGCCAGTTAAGCTCATCCTCACGTCTCCAGGGATCCGTTCTTTTAGCTTCTCTCTCTGTCAAAGCCCCATACGTCCCCAAATCGGTAGGGGATCCGAACATTCCGTCATTATAAAGTGCAAGCCTTTCTTTCAGGCCGCTCTCCGTAAGGCGGCTCTGTGCTGCCATCCGCCACTGGGCAGGGGTGCGTACTGCAAGATAGCACCGGCTTTCCGTTGCCCTGTATAATGCATTTAGAAGACTGCATACTGCCTCCTCGCCAAGGAATCTGGAATGATGCATTTCTCCCCAGCTCCCTACAAGGATCCCCTGTATTACCAGGATATCCTCCGCGAATTCCTTTAACACTCCTCCAAGCTGACCGATATGCCGCTTCACCAGCGAGAGGTCTGATGGCTCCTTTGCAATACCAGCCCCGTTTATATCATAGGCAAATCTCAGAATCATCTGCTTCTTCCTCTCCCGGAAAAATTCCATAATCTGGAAGATATGGCTGACCGCCTCCTGTGAAAATTCAGATTCTCTAAATTCCCCGATATCAATCAGTACAAGGGCCAGCTGTTCCTTTTCACACTCCTCATCAAGCCAGGTCTCTTCTGCCACCTGGCATGTGCCCTCCCGGGGCAGCGCCGTAAATGTATAGATATGATACCATCCGCACCCGGGATTAAAAAGCTGATCACCCTTTTCCTGGTAATCCGCCTTCTTAAATCCAGCCGCATGTCTAGATCTTGTCCGCACTGCGCAGTCCCACCTCCGCATCCATCTTAAGAACCTTCACTCTGAATAACACTATCAGAACACTGTACATAACCCGGAGCATATACCAGAAGGGCTTAAGACCTGAATGCATACTCTTTCCTTCCAGTCTTGTATGCATCACCGCCGGGATCTCCACCACACGGAACTTTACAAGCATCATCAGAATAATCATATTTGCATCCGGATATTTATCATCAAAATGATTGTACTTTGAATAATACAGGAAAGCCTTCCGGCTCAGCCCCTGCAGCCCGGTGGTTGGATCCGCAATCCGGTTTCCCGTAGTCCTGCGGATCAGGAAGCGGAACATGGAATAGACAATCTTTTTAGCCGTGGAAACCGGAAAATCCCCACTCCCCTCCATAAATCTTGCACCAAGTACAATATCCGGGCATTGTCCGTCCGGTCCTTTTTCCTTAAGCTTCTCATAGATGACAGGTATATTACACACATCATGCTGCCCGTCCCCGTCCATCTGGATCACATATTTATAGCCTCTGCGGACTGCGTACTTATATCCAGTCTGCAGCGCGCACCCGTAGCCCATGTTAAATAGTTGGGAAATCATGGGATAGTGCATCTCCTTTACAATCCAGTTTGTGGAATCCGTAGAAGCATCATTGATCACAAGAATATCTGCATTTTCCTTCATCTCCAGATTCTCAAGCTGGTTCAGTGTCCTGCGTATATTATTCCCCTCATTATAAGCAGGTATAATAATTAACACATCCTTTTTCTTCATCACCGTACCTCCTATAGTACAGCATTGCATTAAGGCTGTACTATATCCATTCGTTGTCAAGGAGTTCATACAGCTTTCCAAGCTCTTCCTCCTGCAATACTACCTTTTGTGCCGCTGCCATGCCAAGTCTCTTTCTTTTTTTCTCATCTCCAAGGAGCTCACTGATGCTGTCCGCAATTGCTTCAGGCTTAAGCTCACACAGGATTCCATCCCGGCCTGTCTCAATCTGCTCCCTGTTCCCGTTGCAGTCTGAGGCAATCACCGCGCACCCCAGGGTCTGGGCTTCCTGGATAGCAATACTTTTCCCCTCGAACCTGGTGGCATGGATATACAGATCTGCCTGTGCATAATAGGGGTAAGGATTCGTAACCGCCCCCAGAAGCACGAAATCCTCTGAAAGCCCAAGTGCGGCAATCTTCCTTTCCAGCATCCTCCGCTGGTCCCCGTCTCCAAGCACATACCACCTGGCCTGAATGCCTGCATCTTTCAAAAGCTTCATTGCATCTATGGCAATATCATACGCCTTCTGATAAGTAAGCCTCCCCACTGTCAGAAGGCGCATCCCTTCATAAGTATCACGGAAGCCTCCCGGCTCCCCCGCACGCCTGCGGATTCCTTCCTGGTCAATCAGGTTATGGAAAATATCTGTCCTCGCCTTATACTCAGGATACACCTTCAGGAAGTGAGTTTTCACTTCATCTGACACGGTAAAGATCCGGTCGAATTTTCCAAAACATCCCCGGTCCATCCTCCGTGTATACCCTGCGCTCTCATAGTCAATATGAATAAATGCACATTTTCTCTTTGCCTGCACATGCTCAGCCACATAATAGGCAGAGGCTCCCTCTAGATATGCCGCTGCCAGGTCAAAGGTCACCGGAAAACGCTGCGCGCCGTCTGAAAGCATTCTCCACAAGAGCTTATCCGTCTGGATCTTTCCGCTTTGCCTCATTTCCGCAAAATTCGTGGAGATGCCCCGAAGCTTTCGTGAAAATTCTCCATTTCTCATAAAGCCTAAGAGCACTGCCTTTGCCATATCGCCCTTTCCCTTTCCGGACAGAACCGGTCTGCTGCTAAAGTTCTGGTTCAGGAGTTTTACATGGGGCGGCAGTTCTCCAATCATCTCTCCCTGTCCCATAATAACATAAAGAAATAGTTGATATTCTCTCGCGTCAAGCCGCCTCAGGAGCTCCAGAAGCGCTGTTTCTGCACCGGCGCGTCCCAGTGTATTAACTACGAATAGTATCTTTTTTCTCTTCTTTTTCATCACTGCCCTCCACGATACTGGAAATCCTTTCAAGCTCATTCACCAGCCGTTCGTTTTCCTGATTCAGCATGGATACCTGCATCGCCATCTCCCGCGTCTTTAACAGAAGCTGGGAAATCATAACACTGTTTCTAAATTCTTCGAACAAAAAGATCGCTCCCACACAGGCAAACGCAAGCCCCGTACCGGATGCAAGGCGCTTTGTCCACTCTGAAAATACAGGGACACACCCTATTAGAATCAGCACAATTCCCAAAAGCTCCCAGATCACCGTATAATTGACCGTAATCTTCTTGTAGGAGTGCATCAGAAAGCTGACCACCATAAGCACAAGCCCTGCAGCCGCAATCCCTAATTTTACAACCAAACTACCCATCCTGTCTCTCCTCGCTTCCAATTTTTTGTATTCTATCGTAAACCTTTCCCGGCGGCTGCGTGCCTGCTCCAGGCTTCAGGATTGAGCCCTCACAGAAAATATGCACATCCAGCCTTCTCTCCATATATCTCAGCCGGAAATAAGCAACCGTAAAGCCTGAAAAAGCGCCGAGCACAACCCCCAGTCCGTACCACAGCTCCGGCAGACGGGACGCCAGGATACTGCCGAGGAATGTTACAAGACAAAAGGTTACTGATGTAAGCGTAGCCCCTGTCAGGTCATTAAAGTAATATAAGAATATGATTTCCGAATACATTAGAAATACAACAAAATACCCTGCCACCAGGCATGGATAAATCCTGAGTGTAAGATTCGAAAATCCAAGCCTTAAAAGTATTGCGGTACAAATCAGATACACCACTGATGTGATAATGAACTGCACTCTCACCAGGCTCATAAGCTCACTGGAGAGCTGCCGGAACATCTCTGTCCTGGCAATGTCAATATCTGCCCCCCGTCCGCCGATCACAGCTTCTGAATAATTTTTATATTTATCATGAAAATACATCTCGACCCGTGCAATAAAGATGACAGTTGCCGAGATATTGGTAAACATGGCAAGGCAGGTTGCCATGTCATAAGGCTGATTACACACAAATGTTTTCACTAGCACCATCCGCATATCCGTGGTCCAGAATACAAAATTATGAATATAAAGCCCCAGGATATAGCAGAAGTTTGCCACCACCAGCTGCCAGTATTTCTTAAAATATCTGAGTACAGACTGATACCGGTTGCTGTTCTTTGTAAAATACCGTTTTACAATGGCAATCTCCAGAAATGCAATCAGATAAAAGCCCGTCATCAGCGCAAACAGCATACTTTCCCTGATTCCCCACTTCATAACATACCGGAGGAACAGCGAAAAGAAAAACGACCACACCATGCCAATGGAATAAAACAGAGAGATTCTCTGATAATCCTTTGCAATCGAGAGATACACCATAGAATAAAATACAAGCACAAGCGCAATATAGCCGCAATATCCGGTGAACACATAAAACACATCCACCTTTCCTACGAAATGCTCCCACAGACAGAAGGGAATCCCCAAAAGGCTGCTAAAGGACAGATTCATCAGCATTCCCAGATAATAGCATGGCCTGATATCCTGATAGCGTTCCTCAAAGATTACGTCTGACATGTATTTTGACAGGACAGAATTAAACGGGGCACATGTAAGCAGTGCAAAGATGAAGATATATAGCACTGTACAGGAAAACAGCTCCCTCTCAATTACCCCGAGGCTGCTGAACTTCAGAAAATGCCCCATCAGTATAATATTTATAATAATTACAAACATAGGAGTCACCGTGGACATGGAGCTGTATCCAAATCCAATGAGATACGTTGTAACCGTACTTTTTTCAAAGATCTTACTTAGTTTTTCACCTATCCCGGACATAAATCTAGTCCTCCCATTCAATCTTCATGCTGTCTGCAAAATCCTTATAGATCTTCCGGTAAGTCTCCCGCATGTGCTGGATCTTATACCGGAACATCACTCTTTTATACCCGCTCTCTCCCATGGCAAGGCGCATAGGCTCATTTCTTGCCAGATCCACCATAGCCTGTGCAATCTCCTCCACATTCATAATATGGGTGATGATTCCTGCCGGGCCGAAATCATCCGTTTCGCCGTACACTAGTCCTCTGCAGTTTCCCACATCCGTGGCGATTACCGGCTTGTGAGCAGCATAGCCCTCCAGGATGGTCAGCGGCTGCCCTTCACTTAAGCTGGTCAGAATCGTCATATCCATTCTGCCAAGATAATCCCGGATATCAATCCTCCCGGTAAAGACAACATCCTGGACCCCCAGTGCCTCCACCTGTTCGAAACACTCACGGGCATACCCTTCGTCTTCATCCATGGGACCCATAATCCAGAGCTTCAGTCTCGGCTCCCTCTCCTTGGCAAAGGCAAATGCCTGGATCATCGTCTTCACATCCTTAATGGGCGTAACCCTTAGGACAGCGCCGATATTCACCATGCCCTCGTCTTCTTCTGTCTTCCCAGGGATATCCGCGAGACGCTCTGTGGCAACTCCATTGGGTGTTACCATCGTCTTCTGAACCGGACAGCCAAGCTCAATCTGAAGCTCCCGCGCGTATTCATACAGGCTGGTAACCAGATCTGCCTTGTCATAAGCCAGCAGAGACATTTTCTTAAACTGCTCAATCCATATATTCTTATACACTCCCTTTACCCAGTCGGCTCTTAAGAGTTCCTCCTCCCGTTCCCTCGTGTAGATTCCATGCTCAGAGATCAGAAGCCGGCTTCCATAAAGAACCTTTGCCATGCTGCCAAGCACCCCGGCATATCCCGTAGCAACACAGTGATACAGATCTGCCCTGGGAAGCTTCATCTTCAGGGCAAAAAACAAAGGCAGATACACGGAACGCATGGTCCACAAAAAATCAGAGAACACAAGCTGGCTGTAATTCTGATCATAATATTCTCTTACAACATTTAAAAAATCCTCTCCCATCAGAAGCTTATCCAGGGAAACCGACTTCTCCTGGAACAGGCGGAACACTGTCTCCCACTCCACACGGCGGTTTCTCACAAGACTGCGCAGCGCATGATGCTCTTTCTTATTCAGCTTTATGCCTCGCCATCCCTTCCGGTTCCAGTCAACATCCTCCAGGTACAGCTCATGTACCTCCGAAACGTTCTCTGGAAGCTCATAGGTAAACTTCCCGCTCATGGAACGGTTGCTGATAATCGTCAGAATCACAAATTCCAGTTTCGGAAAAGACTGTATCATTCCATGCACCCAGCTAGATACGCCTCCTGCCACATATGGATAACATCCTTCTACTACTATACAGACCTTCACTTGCCTCCTCCTTCCAGAGTAACTGCCAGGCAGCTGTCTTAGGGGCTCAATAATAAAATCTCTCATCCCCTGGCTTCAGCCTGATCTCAACCTCACTTTTCCTTGCTTCAATCAGATAGACGCCCTCTTCCAGCTCCCGGAAGTCTCCGCCCTTAACCTCTTTGATCTCATTTCCATAATTCCTGAATAAGAACCACGACGTATCCTCTGCCCCTTCTATTTTCAGATAAATCGTATCCCCCTCCCGGCTGTCTGTGTAATTAAGCGCCAGCAAATTCCGGATACGGGCGTCGCTCCCCGTCGCCGTTACACCGTCAAAGCCCTCAAAACTCTGTCCGAAGACATTCACATTTCGGATAAATTGTTTGTGGCATTCATCCCATGCATCCTCCTCATCCTCAGGATACGCCACACGCTCCATATCACAGGAAAGGTTCAGATATCCCAGCGCCGTCTCCACACTCCGTACCCGGAAATCACTCCTGTAAGAATACTTAAGCCCGTCGCTAACTGCGCGCTGGACCGTGATATAATCTGACAAGTATCTGATCAGGCTTACATCCTTCTCATCGTAATCCATAACCACTGTTCTGACTGAGGACAGGAATTCCTCCTCCAAAACCTCTTCCATCTCAGCCTCCTTCATGTCTCCTGCATAAAATGAAGAAAACCTGTAATCAGGCACATGCTCCTGCATAAATCTCTCATCCTCGGAAATCTTCTTTCCGGCAGGGGTATCTGACACGCTAAGCCCAGACAATCCAGGCTCTGCCGACCTCTCATGGAAGATCTTCAGATAATACTGGAACTGCTCTGCATCCGGAAGATTCTGGTCCGAATAATCATACTGGGGGGTCATCATGCATGTAATTCCAAATGAATAATCCCGAAGCGCAGATGTAATATCAGGCCAGACGAGCTCCTGATCTAAAAGCTTCATGGAACGCGCATAATACTTCTCCATCTCGTCCCGGTTCTCATCCGCTGTGCCCGGATAATTTGCCAGAACCAGGTTCTGGGCATTCACAACCGGATAGAGCTCGTAAGGATACATCTCTGCCGACATAGCGGCCAAAAGACCAAGCCCTGTAATTCCCTCCATATAATCACCGTTCACTGCAAACACATAGGCGGAGCCAAAGCTTTTCCGCCAGATCACAACCGGATAGTCCTCCTTTTCCACGCTCTCATCCGCCGGGATTCCCTTCATATATACCTTTGTACCCGAAGACAGGCTATACCATGGAAAGGTAAGATCCATATCCTGATATTTTTCCTCCTCCTTCTCCTCTGCCTTATAGATCACCTCTCCGCCCAGTAAAAAACCTCCGTACAGATGGATTCCCTCTACCGTAGTCTCGGATGCAGAGATCCGGCGTATGCCAAGAAGCTCTCTGACTGCTTTATTTCGTCTGACAACCGATACATCCGGAAGACTGGAAAACACAAGATGTGTCCCCTTCTCCACACATTGCATAAGAAAGTCCGTCTCTTCCTTCATTCCCCATTTCACACAGTCCGGATCCAGCACCAGCATCTCTGGAAGCTCTGCCTGCTCCTGATCCTCCTTGTACGCAGAAAGGCTCTTATAAATAGAAATATCCCGTTTCGTATAAGAAACCCATTCGCGGACTGTCTCTGCCAGGCTCTTCCCTCCTGAGCTGATACACACTACCCTGTTACGCCCGGAGGATTCCCGGCTTCCTTTCCCAGTACCGCCTGCTTTCTGTTCTGCTGTATACTCTTCCTCCTTCATACCATCCGGCACATACATGCTCACCTTCGAAGGATAATCCTCTGCTGTCTCCGTAATAAACGGATTCGCCTCATACTCATTCCATCTGTCCTTCAGATTATTCATAAACATACAGAGGAAAAAAATTACAAACATCAAAGTACTGATTGTGAAAAAATTCCGGCGTGATATCATGTCATCCTCTCCTCATCTATTCCTCACCATTAAATCCGTAATCAATCGCAAAATTGTACAGGCTATATCCATTCTGTTTCACACGGTAGCAGACAAAACGATCTGTTTCATAGTAGGTTTCCATCTCATTCGGATACAGTTCTTTGAACTTCTGCGCCCAGTAATACATATGAGACATGGTAACGTAGCGGTCATCCCCGATATAGGGCAGAATTCCCGGCTGCTCCGACACCGGCTGCCGCGCGCCCTCCAGTGATACCTTTTTCACTGCCTTTTCCGTATTAATATAATCCCGGTACAGCAAGGGTATCTTTTCTATAAAAAAATACACTGTGGATGTAGGGATCGTAATTTCCGTATCCTCGTCAAAGGAACGCATATCCTTCAGAAATTTGATGACCTCATAGTGATAGCCAAGGTCATAATCTCCCAGCATCTGGCGCTCATCATTTGCAGAACAGATGGTAAAGGCTTCCTCTTTATTTTCCCGTACTATATTGCTCAGGCAAGTTATCGCTTCATTCGTCTCATAAGGGCTCACGCACACAGGAGCTCTTGTTCCCGTCATGACCGTCAAAACACAGGCCCCCGAAAGCGCTGCAAAGGAACAGACATTACGTGCCTTCTCCCATTTAAACAGGACATACGTCACCCCGTCCACGCAGAGGCTCCATACCACCGGAATCCCGTACCCGATATAGACAGAATAGCGGGAAACCTCCAAAAGCTGCATAAGCCCAAGTTCAGCCGATGCCTGAAGCACCGCCATGGCCGCCATATAGATACTAAATGAAAGCAGCACGCCTCCATAATCCGCCCTCCGGAAGATGCACCAGAAAATTCCGAGCAGAAACAAAGCCGCGATACTTCCCAGCATAAATTCTGCGGTCTTCATATCCGTTGACACATAGTAGTCAAGACGGTCCAGCACGGCCTCCTTCACACCCATCTGCCCCTTCTTCTCCCCGGCGTTTCCGTCATCTGCCGGCTTCTGCGTCTGTGAACCGGACTTCCATTGAGCCAGCCCCCAGTTCAGGGAAGCCTGCATCGGCGTTCCGGTGACAAATGCTGCCGCCATCGGAAGCACAGCAAGCAGAATCCCCGCAATACCCGCTGCCACAATCCGCTTAAAATACCTCCACCGGAATACACGGAAGCAGAATCCTGCCCCAATCGCAAGACAGAGCAGACCGGCTATGATCGTATCGTAAAAATGCACGGAAAGCGTAAGGGAAACACTAATGGCAAATAATACCAGGTTCCCTCTCCTGCATAATCTCTGAAATACTCTGCCGGCTGTGGCTTTCGCCTTGTCCACTGCTTTCTTCCACCGGCCTTTTCCTGCACTCCCCGTATTTTCCGTAACATCTTCACCCTCTGTACCAGCCACATAGTCTGTATCCGCCACATGATCTATATCTGCTATATGACCTGTATCCGCTACATGACCTATATCTGCTACATGACCTGTATCAGCTTTATGATCTGCAGCAGTCAGGGCTATCCCTTTCTCCTGCAGAAATGCAAAGGCAAAATAAGCCGCCGGCAGGATAAAGGCCATGCCAAACTCCTGGGGAAGAGTCGCATGATACCTGATATAGGTATATTCGTAAAATCTATTTGAAACAATATAGATAAAAATCCCGATATATGGGGCATACTTCGACTTGCACACACTGCGCAGGAATGCCAGAAGCACTAGATGGATCACAACCGTCTGCACAAGGTAAAAGAGCCTGAGAAGCACATAAATATGGAACCCGAACACTGCATGCAGATAATAAAGCAGGCAATGAAGGCCAAAGGGATAGACACCGTCTGCAAAGATATTTCCATTCCCCATTTCATTAATCCAGTAATTGTGAAGTACAATATCAGAAGCGCAATAGCCGTAGACATTGACCGCGTTAGTTCCATACATATAAAAAAGCAGCACAAGAAGACCAGACACCAGCAGGATCTCCAGTCCGTGATTTTTCCGGTATTCCCTGCACTTTTTTCCGGCTGAAGCAGAAAAATGTCTGAGACTTCTTCCGAGTTTAAGGAGCAGTGTCTTTCTACCCATCTCACCGCCCAGAATCAGCAATAGCCTCCACAGCTTTTCTTCAGTCTGACGGCCCAGCGAGTCCCTGTACCTTTTCCAGGCAACCAGAAGAAACGGAGCAAGCGTGCCCAGAATCAGTGTAATCCGAAAGGAAATATGTAAAAGCTGCAGCAGGTATACCAGGTTAATAATATAAAAATGTCCGGTTAAAAAATATGCCATGAACCTTGCAGGCGCACTGCCGAAGCCCGAAAGCCTCTTATGCAGAAAAAGCCATGGCAGCAAAAGTGTCACGCCAAAATATGCCGCTGTGATTCCTATAAGCTGTAATACCGTAAGCATTGACATTGACATGGTTAATAGCCCCCTTATGTAATCAGTTCCGCAAGTTAACAAGTCTTTTCTATGAACTAAAAATACGAATCAGTTCCAGCGTCTCATTGTCAATCAATACATCCGACCTTTTCAGAGTCTCCAGGGTCTCAAAGAACTTTTCCCTGTTCTGTTCCGCAAAGTAGAGCTTCATCCTGCAGGTATAGGAAGCCAGTTCGTCCGGGTACTGCTCCTTCATACGGAGGCACCATTTTCCAGTACTTTCGTAGTCCTTCATCTCCAGCAGCCTCAGACAGACTGCCTCATATCTCACATCTGTAAGCTTAGAAGCATCCTTACCATACAGAAGCTCTGCCGTCTCTTCCATGATCATCACAAATTTTCTCTGTTCATGCCATGAAAAGATACGCTGTCTCAGAATATGATCCATATAATCAATCAGCATCTCCTCACATTCCGTCTGTGAGTCATCTTCTTCCTCAATCTGCTTCCTCAGCTTCTGTACATAGAGCCGGAATTTGTTCAGCTCATCTGACAAAACCGCAGCCGCATAATGAGAGGTCTCCGAGTCCTCGCTGTCCAGTGCAAGCATAATGGATGCAAGAGAATCCCCGATATCCTGCCGCATCACATTCATAAGAACAGAACGGAGATTCTTCTTTTCATTCACCAGAATTGCTTCTTCAAGAGGAATAATATCCCGTTCTGCCTCTTCGTCTGCCTTCTGATTTGTCTTAACACGGTCCTTGCTGAAAACAACATCAGCCAGGTTCGCCTCCCGCCAGAACACAAACAGATAAAACAGATGTCCCATCAGAAAGAACAGCGGGACAATCACCGGACAGAGTACCATTACAATAAACCGGATCACATAAGTTCTCCTGTTATCATACAGAAAGTCCTCTTTATCCTTATCAGCGGCCAGAGCATGCGCCGGCACAATTACAAAGATCCCTGCCAGCAGATAAATGACTGACACGATCAGATTCACGGCAATCACCAGCAGAAACAGAACCTCGTCCCGCGCCATACTCATAGTACCGCCTCCTCATCAATCCGGCACTCATAGCCAAGATTCCTGAAGCGTTCGATAATACCGCCCACATTTTGCTTATTCGTATTGGACAAAAGGGCATAGAGCTTTCCCTTCTTAAAGATCCCCAGATAATCCGTCTGCCGGATCGTACTGCCAAGCGCCTTCGCCACCTGTTCATAATTCTTTTCCTTTGTGAGAACTTCTAATAATACATATTCCGTAAGCCCTTTATCCTTTGCATCGAAAAAGGCCTTCGCCAGCTGGGTAAATGCCTCCTCACCCAGAACACTTGTCCCCTCTACATACCGCTGATTCCTGAGCGCCTCAAGATAACGGTTTGCACGTACAACCGCATTCTGAATCAGATATCCCACAATGGTAAGCCGGTTCGCCTCTCCAAGCGTCATACGCTCCCACGGAACGCCCCAGAGCATCAGGATCAGCTGCATATCGTCTTCTGAATAGACGGAACTGGCCATCATAGGCATATTCTCCACCATATCCCTGTTTATGTACACACGGCGTTCGCTGATTTCGTTATACATATCCTCCATATCCGTATACTTTATGGAATACCCAAGCCTGCGCGCCTCTGGAGAAGTAGCGGAAAAAAGTCTCGCATAATCCCCATTTGCAACGTTATATACTGCCACATCCCTGCAGTCCATCAGTCTCGACAGTACCTGTGCCGCATAGAACAGCACTTCCTCCGGTCCGTACTGTTCAAGAGTCGAGGATACTTCGTAAATCTTCCCAAGGCTCTCTTTATGATTGACTACCTGGGACTCAAAATTATGCTTCATCTTAACATTGCTGTCATTAATCTCCTCAATATCTTGAAGCTGTCCATTCAGGTATTTTGCCCTGCTGTTCCCCTCACTTCTGATAAAGCTTACCTGATCCTTCAGATATCCCACAACCAGGCCCACTATAAAAAGCTGTGCCATCCACACATAGGTATTATAATCAAGCAGCACGTCAAACCCACTGCGGCTCCCCATCTCATAATAGCAGTATCCCACAACCGAGAGCAGACCGGAAAACACAGCCTGCTGCTGCCCGTGCACCACTGCAAACAACAGTACATACAGCAGATAAATATCAAGCTTTGCCAGAAACTCACTGTCTCCCGCTATGCGGTTCAGCCAGGAAGCAAGGAAAAAACACAAGGAAGCCTCTACAAAGGGAAATACAGCCTTAACAATCCTCCTAAGAAGATTCCACAGCCTGACTGCCAGGCCGCCGCCTGTATCCTCCTCTGTGATAAAGGAATTGCTGTGCCGCTTCATATAATGGACAACCTGCCGCACTCCCCTTTCATAATCATTGAACAGATCATAGGGAAACTCAGCCTTATATCTGCTGCTGTCCAGAACAATCCGGTTGTTAAGACCTGCCGTACTGTCAGAAACCGTAATCCCGGCTCCCATATCCTTTCTCACCTGTTCCGCAAGCTTCAGCTCATCAATCGCAGCCTCTGAGGAAATATTATAGACAGAATGCCATGGCTTCCCCTCGCACATCACTCTGTAAGCCAGCTCTACGGCATCATTAATGTAAATCATAGAAAAAACATTCTTTCCATTCGCCGAGATCCTCCCTGTCTTCAGCGCCTCCAGGCACATTCTAAAACAGGGGTGCTCCGCTGTCTTTCCCTTCTGGGGTACCCAGTACATATTGTCAAAACGCAGAACCAGTGTGTCTACCCCCTGGGTCCTGCGGTAATTTTCACATGTCTCCTCGCCCTGCGCCAGAGCTAGCGCCCGGAAGCCTCTTGGGGACAGAGGTTCATCCTCCGGCACATTGTCAATATGTACCCCTCCGTATACTTCCTGGGAAGAAAAATATACGAACTTCCCGCTTCCGGACATGCTAAAAGCAGACAGAATATTCACAAGCCCTGTCGTATACCGCACGGCCTCCTGTCTTGCCTCTGTCTCCCAGTTAAAGTTCGTGTCATATGCACCCATAAACACAACAACATCCGGTCTTATACTTTCAAAAATATCCTTGATGCTTCCGCTGTCATATGGAAAATTATACTTTTCGAATACCTTCTTATAAGAAAAGCGATTGTCTCTCTGCCCCGTCAGCAGATATACGCGGTGATCATTCTTGCTTAATTTGCTAATCATCTGATCCATCAGCACGCTTCCGCCGCCAATCAATAATACAACCATCATTTTCACCATCTTTACTAGTTTTATATGGATATTTTTTTAACTTTTTAGCACAATTGCAAAATAGCTTCATTTTCTCATATCAGTATAGCAAATGAGGGCGTACCACTAAGCGTACCTTTTTTATAAAATTTGATTGGGGACGGGGCATTTTTAAAAATGCCCCGTCCCCAATTTAACTATTTTGTAATCTTGATGGTTACTGTCTTCTTTTTGCCTGTTCCGTCTGTTGCCATTGCAGTAATCTTCACTCTTTTGCCCTTGCCTGCTTTTAAGGCTTTTACTTTTCCGCTGCTGGTTACAGTTGCGTATTTCTTATTGCTGCTGGTCCATTTCAGCTTCTTGTTCGCATTCTTTGTTGCCTTTACCTTGCCTGTCAGCTTCAGGGTCTTGCCTGCCTTTACTGTCTTCTTTCCAGAGATGGTTACTTTTGTTACTTTGCCCTTCATAGATTTGATCTTATAAGTTGCTTTCACTTTGCTTCCATCTTTTGCCGTTGCAGTAATGGTTACGGACTTGCCGCCAGACTTTTTCTTCATGGTGACAACGCCTTTGCTGGTTACTGTTGCAACCTTCTTATTGCTAGATTTCCATGTAACGCTCTTATTAGATGCATTAGATGGAGAAACCTTTGCAGTAAGCTTCACTTTCTTTCCTGCCGCAATCTTCTTAGAAAGGCCGGAGATGCTGATCTTCTTTACCTTTACTTTCGCTGGTTGTACCGGCTTCTGTGCAGGGCTCTTCTTCACATCGTCTATAGCTTTTTTAAGTGCTGCGACTGCTGCGGCTGTCTGGCTCTGTGTAGCCTTTGGATTATTGCAGACTGCCTCTGCATCTTTCAAAGCTTTTTCGAACACTGCCCATGCTGCCGGAGTATAATCTTCCTTTTTAAGAGCCTTTGCCGCACTTATGACGGAATTCAGCTCTGTCTTGTCAGGATTCTTATCAACCTCTTCGCATGCTGCCTTTAACTCACTGACCATAGCATCTATCGCAGCCTGATCCGCAGTCTCGTCCTTAGACAGTTCGATTGCTTCCCATAACTTTCTTACAAATACATCCCATGCCTCTGCCGTATAATCCTTGGCATTCAGCTGTTCTGCTGCGCTGATTGCAGCCTCTAATCCGGATTTATCTGGTTCTGCTGCCGGCTCTCCAAGATCTACAACTGTAAAGTGACTAAATTCTCCAGTCCTGAATACGAGTTCTTTTTCCTCTTTTAAGGTAAAGTTGATCTCTGTTAATCCGTCCTTGCGATTATGGAAAAGCTTCAGATTATTGCTGTATCCTTCCGGCTTCGGTATGGATACTACTACATCCTCTTCCAGCTGTACTTCCTCATCCGCTTCCCCTTTCACCAGCTTAATATCCAGTACAGAGGAATTATCTTCAGTCACTTCTACGCCTTCTGTTACGCCAAGCGCTTCCTTTATCTTTTCTGCGATTGCGCCAAGCATCTCTGCAACCTGCTCATCACCGGAAGCTGCTTTTTCCACTAACAGTTTAACACCTTCCTCAATCTGAGCTGCCAGTACACTAACCTTTGACTCCTCATTCTCCAGCTTCTGTGCTTCTTCAACAGTAACAACAAATTGTACTGACTGTTCTTTGTATGTAACAGTTACCGTCTGCTCTCCTAACTGTTCTGCGTTATATCCGCTGATTTCGAATCCTTCGGTAATGACCTCTGTACTATCATCCGCATAAACAGCTTCAAGCTCAAATGTTGAACTATGGATCGGCTCTCCTGCGAAATAAGTGTTCTGCGTCGGCTCTGTTTTGAATCTGATGGAAACAGGCTTTCTTTCCACAAGATTCTCAATTGCCGCTGTCAGTGCATCCTCTGCCTCTGCTACCTCGTCCTGTACTGCCTCTGCATCATCATAAACTGCCTTTGCTTCCTGAAGCGCTTTCTGAAGTGCATCATAACTCTTTTGCGTATAGTCAGACGCTGTCAGACGCATTGCCTGGGTAATCTTAGCTGATAATGCAGTCTTATCCACCTTGTCTTCCTTGACGGTTACCTTAAACTCTGTTGTTATATCTGCAAATGTTACCGTTACCGTCTGTTCTCCCAGTTTCTTTCTGTCATAACCGCTGACTTTATAGTTGTTTGTAAATTTCCTCACACTATTATCCGCATAGGTTACTTCCAGTTCAAGTCCTGTTGTGTCAAGTTTTTCACCACGGATATATTCTGTCTTTACAGGCGCCTTAGACACTTTCACCTCTGTAGCGCGTCCTCCGGCAGATGCATCATACACCTTCCACTCCTGGATGCCGACGCCGCATCCGCTCATATCTACCTCTTCACCGTCTTCAATAATTGTCTGAATCTTATTCATCTTCACACGGATTGCAGTTGTTTCAATCTCTGAGAACGTCGTCAGACTATAGCTGTCTTTCTTCGGCTCATAGGATGACGGATTCTCTACTTCCTTCCACTCTCCGTTTGCGTCAAGATACTCGTAAGCATAAGACTCTGGGAAATTAATTCCGCCATTGGATTCATTTTCTCCATCATACCAGAAATAAATGTCAGCGCCACTTAGGCGGACCTTGTTTTCCCATGTATAGGTAATTGTCTCAAACTCACTTGCATGTCCCCATGAACCATATCTTGGTCCTGGCGGATTGAATGAAGTTCCTGTAAGCCTTCCGTCATTCGCTGCAGCAAGACTTTCCCATCCGGATACAAAGCTTGTTGTTACTTTTGCAGTATATGCAAGGTTATTATCCGTTGTTGGAAGTGTTACAATCACCTTTGCCAGCTTCTCAGCCGCCTGATCCACTTCTTCCTGTGTTGCTTCTTTGTTTTCAAAAACAGCTTGTGCCTCAGCAAGCGCTGTCTCAAGCATAGCCTTTGCTTCTTCCGCAAATATTCCGATATTTATGGAATTTGCCTGATTAATCTGGCGTCTCAGCTCCATCTTATCAGCGCCCTTTCCATATCCGAATACCTTCCACTCAATAACGCCGCATCCTAATGTCTTTGGCATCATTGTCATTCTGACTGCTTTTGTAGACACCGGCTCAAAGGTTGTTGTGTTGTATTTGTTCAGCTCTGTACCGCAGCCCTTTACATTCACCATGTTGCGCCATGTCCCGCCGTCTTCATCCAGATACTCATATTTTACAGTCTTTGGTACAAAGTTTCCGTCTGTAAAATAATATGCATCTGACTGGTAGATTACAACCGGCTCTTCCCATGTATACTGCACCCATGCAGGACCGCTCTGATCTCCAAGCCAGTTATGCCATACTCCATGGCTCTTATCATTAGAACTTTCCGGTTCATATCCGTCATTTAAGCCGGCAACTCCTCCCAGATCCTGCGGAGTGTCAATAATTGCCGTAGGAATTGCCTCTATAGCCATGTTTCTCGCACTTCCCGCAACAACCCGGACATTTACAGCAGTCTTAATCTCTGTCTCTGGAACTGTTCCTGTAACTTCAAAGCTGCCTTCCTGGGCATAAGACGATGCATCAATCTCTGACCAGACAACTTCACTGTTTTTAATAGTACCGTCTGGATGAATTACTTCCATGGTTTCCGGAAGTTCGGGCGCTACGCCTGTTGAAGTGAGGACTGTGCCTGTACGCTCTACGCCGTCTACCTTTCCGGTCATATCAATCACAATGTCCTTCTGGCTGCTCTTTGCGCCTTCTCCATATCCTGTATCTTCATCTGTTACAGTAAGCCGGATCTTATAGGCGCCTGGCTTATAGGCTTTCATACTTGCTTTTGCAGTATCTGCATCTGCAATGATGGCGCTGCCGCCCTCTGGCTGTTCTACAACAGTCCAGTTATATTTCAGCTCTTCATTCTTATAATACTTATCGGATGTTGCCTCTCCGGTCATCCTTGCAACACTAGTATTAACTTCTTCCTGGACTGCCGTAACATTCCCTATAACAGGAGCCGTCTTTTCAGGTGCTGCTCCCACGTTAATATCCAGTGTAGATACACTATCCTTTTCTCCATCGCTTACAGTAAGCTTAGCTGTATAGGTCCCTTCCTTAGAACATGTTATGGTTGTATATGGCTTCGCCGGAGAACCAAGTGTAACCTTGCCGCCCTCTGGAGCTGTTACTTCCCATTTATAAGATAATGTTCCATTTGGAGCTCCGTCATCATAAGCAATGCTTTCAAGCCTGAATGGAACCACTGCTTTAATTGTATTGTCTGCTCCTTCTGTTTTATCTGTAACAACTGCCTTGGTCTTTACAACCGGAGCCTCATTCGTTCCCTCGCCCTCGAAAGAAACAGAAACTACTGCCGTCTCCTTCTTAGCAGGAATCAGAACATTTGCCACGCCCTCATGATTCTTTACAAAGCACTGTCCTACATCTTCTCCATCTAACAAAATACCATAGTATCCATCCTTCAGTCCCGCACCGCTCAGTTTGATTCTTGATAAATGCTCTTCTGTAGAAAGACACTTAAGCGACAGCTCAAATGACGGTCCTGCGCTGTTAATTACAGCCTTTGTACAGGAATCCTGCTCAAGCTCTGCATATAACTTATCATCAATAATATTGATTCGCTTGCCAACTCCGTCAGCCGGCGTAACCGTGTAGCTTGTTCCTTCTTTGGAGACGGTGCTTCCATATCCGGTCAGTCCAAAGACTGGATCCGTTACAACGTCAGAACTGATTCTTAACAGAGAGCCGTAGAGACCTTCCTCACTCTCTCCCGAGAAATCATTCCAACCATTATTCATGACACGGGTGCCGCCGTCATTTACATTCATTGCTCCATGTCCGCCTTTGTACATGGTGTATCTCCAGCTGACACTTCCGATACTCTTATCAGAGATCTGTCCCATATTAACTGCATTGAAGTTCGACAGCTTGGCCGCATAATTCACGCGCTCTGCCCATGCACTGGAAGCTGTATCCCATCCGTTATCCTGATAACGCAGCCAGTCGTCCATGATGGATCCTGCCAGGGAAGCTGTGTACTGGAAGTTCCACCAGTGCTCGCCTCCGATGAATACCGGATCTGCGTAGTGATACCAGGTAGGCTGGATACCGCGCATTGCACGCGTCTTCCACTCTGCCTTTTTCATATTGCTGAGAGCTTTACCGGCATTTTCATCGTCCGGATAATATTCACGAAGCGCCTTAGCCGCTGCATATGCACCCTCTTCACCAGTGTTGTCATAAGCAAACTCTGAGCCATAAGGATATGCTGCTGTAGACATTCTTGTACCTTTTTCCTGTGCAAAACGCTTCTGCAGTCTGCCGGCCTCATCTGTCATGCCCTCTTCCTTAAGCGCTTCTATCATATCCGGCACCTGCTGCTCTCCGTAATATCCGATGGGATAAGAGCTTACCCGGTTAATGTAGATTCCGTATGCTTTTTCCAAATACCATTCAGGAGTCTGACGGTACTCAATCAGATCCGGATACGCCTTCTGAATCCGGTACATATTGAAGAATCCTGTGGCCTCCATCATCTCAGAATACGTACGGGTGTACGGTGATGATGTATCACTGTAAATGCCCGAAGCTTTCAGATAATTGGCAACTGTATAGGAATCCTGGGTATTCTTCATGTAATTATTCCACATGTAATCAACGAGGTACTTTTCAATAGATTCTACCTCTGATGCAACTGGATTCAGATAATTTTTCATTGTCATAAAGTTAATATTATCATGGCTCCAGTCATCTCCCCAGTGGTTCAGGGCATTTTTATCAACGCCGCCTGACAGATACCAGTCCTGGTAATTTCCATAGGTCGGACTCTCGGGATCATTATCCTGAGTCTGATTAACCATAAAGTCGGCGTGTGTCTCAACAATCTTGTCAAGACTTTCAAGTGCATTGAATTCATACTGCGTAAACTTATCTACCCATGCATCTCCTACCTTAAGCTTATAGTTTACACGCACGCTGTTATTTCCAATACAGCCGAATTTCAAATTATAGATATGGTGGTTTTCTCCATCCACTGTCTTGGTTTCAGGAGCAGATACCGAGTCATTTTTCGCACACTCGCCTGAACGGGAATTATTCACCAGTCCCTCAGTCTGTTCAGGAATATGCTTTTCATCAAACGGATCGTTCTCATGCACACACTGAATGTCTACACTGTCAACCTTAACCTTCTCATCATCATAGTGAAGATCTAGCTTTGTCTCCATGTTCAGCGCTGTCTGGAATCCAGGCACTGCAATCGCATCAATCATGCCCGATTTATACAGGATTGAGCGCATATTGTTTTCACGCTCTTCCACGGAATCAGACGCATTATTCGGATCCTCGGCACTTGCCTGCGGAGTATTGTCCCCGGCACGGACTGCTGAGAATTTGAATGTATATGTTTTGCTCTTGCCAGGCTCCAGTACAAGACTGGTAGCATCCGTATAGTAGCCGCGTCCTGTTTTCTGGATATCCTTGGAATGGATATAGTAAACACTTAATCCCGGCTGCCATCCGCCGCTGTCACTGGTCCAGTTTGCGAAAGTCTCTCCTGCACGCTCTCCTTTTACCTGGTTGTTATTGCCAACCCAGTTATCTACATATTCAATTCTTGCACCACTCTCTGGGACTGGCGTGAAAAGAACGTAATTCCCCTCGCCGCTGCATCGGATTGCATAGGCGTAGCCGCTGTCTGCACCTGCAAATGTGTGGGCTGTCACACGATCATTATATACACTTGTCAGACCTGTATATTTATTGTTCCATGGCATCGGAAGTCCAACGTCGCCGAACTCAATATAATTATTGCCTGTGTTCTGAAGTGTAATATTCCACAATAAGGATCCGTCCTCTGTATCCATATTGTAATTGGATGTTACGTTAAAGCCCTTCATCGAGCGCTGCGTTCCGGCGTCGCCTTCTACTCCCTTGAACGTAACCTCTACTTCTTTATCACTTACTTGCTTTTTCGTAATGTAAGGATTGTCTTCCTTTATTTCGGAAGCAGTCTTTGACCCTCCTGCTGCCAGTGTCTTATTAGTATCTACTTCAACGAACCCTTTCCTGCCTTCCGGGAATTTTCCGTCTTCACTGGTACGGTAGGAGAAGATCATCTCGCCCATCCACTGGTGCGCCTCATTATTCTGAGGGCTCGTATCATTTGGCAATACAAAGTTTACATCATTGTTCTGACCGTTCTTCCGGTTATTCACAATGTTCATTGTGGATATCTGTCCCAGATCCCCAATTTCAATGCTAAGGCTTCCGTTGGATATCGCTGTCCCTGTCTTTTCCTCTGGCTCTTCCGCTTTTACAGTACCTTCAAAAATACCGCTCATCAGCGAAATGGTCATAACTGCAGAGAGACTTAAGGCGATTCCCCTTTTAAGCGAATGTCTTATTTTCTGCATAACATGTAATTCCTTTCTGTAAAATATGACGTTAACATTACCTCTTCTATATCCACAGGTTATCCCTCAATTCATTCCTCTCCAGAATGACGGCGTCTTACTCCGCGCCGGGGACTCCCCATGGATATTTACTTTTGGATTACTCGCCAAACTCGTTCTTCAGAGTCTGCTGGGATTCCTCCAGCGCTTCCTTCACGTCCATTCCGTTTTCATAAATGTTGTTCAGTGTCACATTACAGAACTCATTGTTAATGGACGGGAACTTCTCACTGGTCAGTGAATCC
>Ga0137306_100749_pt1 | contig 40380 bp, 35 predicted proteins | sample Inofroosms_March_FD_97187 | JGI IMG/M metagenome (GOLD analysis project Ga0137306, IMG submission 97187) | Mouse cecal microbial communities from Vienna, Austria - N-Acetylneuraminic and N-Acetylglucosamine D2O microcosms_March | ecosystem: Host-associated > Mammals > Digestive system > Large...
GGCTGCTTGATTTACTCGACGAATTTCAGATCAGGGCGACCTTCTTTGTGCCGGGAAAGACAGCGGAAGCTTACCCGGAGGCGATCAAAGAAGTCTTGGACAGAGGGCATGAGATCGCCTGCCATGGCTATGAGTATGAGAATTTTTCCCTTTTGGGCTACGAGGAGCAAAAGGAGCGTATCAGCAAGGCGGTAGAAGCCATCGAGAAGGCCTGCGGAAAGAAGCCGGAGGGATTCCGCGCTCCGATCGGCGATCTGATGCTTAAGACGCTGGATATTGCAAGAGAGCACGGGATGGTATATTCCAGCGATCTATTTGACGACGACAGGCCGTATTTTATGGAGGTAAATGAAAGCGGGGACGAGATGCTGCAGATTCCGATGCAGTGGGCGAACTTTGACCTTCCTTATTTCGCCTTCAATTACCGGCCGGCATTCCCCTTCGGCCAGGGACGTATCGCCAATTACAGTAATGTTTTGTCTAACTGGAAGGACGAATTTACCGGACACTATAATCACAATCTCTGCTACACCATGCAGCTTGACCCACAGACGATCGGAAGTCCGGGGCGGACAGCCCTGCTGAAGGAATTCCTGCAGTTTATGACCGGGCATGAGGGCGTGTGGTTTGCAACCGGCAGGGAGCTTTATGATTATTGTATAGAAAACAAAAATAAATAACAGGAAGGAGAATGAGAAAATGGCAGGAAGTTTATGGGGAGGACGATTTGAGAAGGAGATGGACGACATCGTAAAGAAGTTCAACGCCTCCATCGGATTCGACCAGAGGATGTACAACGATGATATCGACGGAAGCATCGCGCACGTGACCATGCTGGGCGAGCAGGGGATCGTCTCTATGGAAGAGAAGGATGCGATCATCGCTGGACTTGAGGATATCCGTAAGGATATCGAGAACGGGAAGATCGTATTCAGCGTGGAGGACGAGGATATCCACATGGGCATCGAGAGCAGGCTGATCCAGAGGATCGGCGACGTGGGCAAGAAGCTCCACACGGCAAGAAGCCGGAATGATCAGTGTCAGGTAGACGGAAGGCTCTACGTCAGAAGAGAGATCAAGGAGATCATGGACCGGCTGCGCTATCTGGAGTCTGTCATCTTAGAAAAGGCGGAGAAATATGCGGATGAGATCACCATCGGGTTCACCCATCTGCAGCACGCACAGCCGATCACCATCGGATTCGTGTTTATGGCATATTTCCAGATGTTCAAACGGGATCTGCAGAGGCTTCAGGATACCTATGACCGGATGAATTACTGTCCGCTTGGCGCATGTGCGCTGGCAGGCACTACTCTGCCGACGAACCGCCACAGGACTGCGGAGCTCTTAGGCTTTACAGCTCCGACGGAAAATGCGATGGACAGTGTCAGCGACCGGGATTACAGCCTTGAGTTCCTGAGCGACGCTGCAATCTCTATGATGCACTTATCAAGATGGGCGGAGGAGTTTACCTGGTGGAACACTTCGGAATTTTCCTATATCGCTATTGACGACAGCTTCTGTACGGGCAGCAGTATCATGCCGCAGAAGAAAAATCCGGATATGGCAGAGCTTCTCAGAGGAAAGGTAGGGCGTGTATATGGCGACCTGATGCAGCTTCTGACAGTGATGAAAGGAACGGCCCTGGCTTATAACAAGGATTTCCAGGAGGATAAGGAGAGCCTGTTCGATGCCATCGATACCTGGAAGGCAAGCATCACCATATTTGCAAAGATGCTGGAAAATACAGAGTTCCGTATGGATCAGATCCAGAAGCAGTTAGGAAAGGGCTTCTTAAATGCCACGGATATCGCAGAGCATTTTGCAAAGCAGGGCATTCCGTTCAGGGAGGCGCATTCTATCGTCGGCCGTATGGTGAAGGCGTGCGAGAACAACAACTGTGATTTTGAAGACCTGACTGACGCACAGCTTCAGGAGATCGACAGCCGGGTGACAAAGGAGACACTGGGCGATATCAGTATCCCGGCGTGCGTAGAAGCGAGAGTATCCTACGGCGGTACGGCTCCGTCTGAGGTGAGAAGACAGATCGCGAAAGAAAAGGAATGGCTGGACAGCTTTTAGAGTAAAGCGAAAATAAGGAGGAAGAAATATGGATGCTGTGGAAACAGTTGTTAATTATGGAATACTTTCATTAGTTCCCCCGGTGCTTGCCATTGCGCTGGCGCTGCTGACAAAAAATATCATTGTGTCATTATTTGTGACGGTATATGTGAGCGCTACTATCGTGGCAGGGTTTAATCCGCTGATGGGATTTACTACCATGATCCATGATTATATCTTTGGCGCATTGCTGGACGAGGTAAATGTACAGGGCCTGATTATGATGACGATCATCGGAGGCTTTGTCGCGCTACTGACAAAATCCGGCGGCGCCTATGCATTTACCAATAAGGTTACAAAATGGGTCAATTCCCGTGTGAAATGTGAGACCGGAATCTGGATCGGCGGTCTGATCGTATGGTTCACTGACAACGGCAACTCCCTGATGGTAGGACCGATCTTTGAAGCGCTGGCAGAAAAGCTGCGTGTTTCCAGAGAAAAATTCGCGTACATACTGGACTGTACTACGACGCCGATCTGCGCGCTGGTTCCGATCATCGGATGGGGTGTGTACACCCAGGGATTGATCGACACGGAGCTTCAGAATGCCGCGATTACCAATACCAACGGCTTTGAGATATTTACCCAGTGTATACCCTTTAACTTCTATGCGATACTGACGCTGATTATGGCTGGTTTTATGGCGGTAACGTCATGGGATTACGGTCCGATGTTAAAGGCGCAGAACAGAGCCATGAAGACCGGACAGACCATCAGAGAGGGCGGTACGCCTATGCGTGGTGAGGCAAAGGGGCCTGCGGTTGACCCGGAAAAGGCAAAGGTAAGCACTATGGTGATCCCGCTTGTAGTACTTTTAGTGGTCATCTTCGCTTATCTGACCAAATTAGGGATCTGGCACACGAAGGTTGCGGGAAGCGACATCAGAACAGCCATCGCGTCTGGCTTCTTAAGTGGACTGATCGTGCTGATCATCCTGTGTATCAAGAATAAGATCTATACCTTTGGCGAATGTATGAAGATCGTCGAAGGTGGCTGGGCAAATATGATGTTCATGTGCGTAGTACTGACGCTTGCATGGTCATTGTCCGGGGTAAATGGAACGATGGGCACAGCGGATTATCTGGTTAAGATCACCCAGGGCTTCCTGAATCCGGGAGTGCTGGCATTTATCCTGTACCTGATGGGCGCGGTAATGTCCTTTGCAACAGGTAATTCATGGGGAACGATGGCGATCCTCTTCCCGATCGGTATGCCGATGGCGATTAATTTAGGGGTATCCCTTCCGGTGATCAGCGCGGCGATCATCAGCGGCTCCGTTGTGGGCGACCACTGCTCACCGATCTCTGATACGACGATCATGGCATCGATCGGTGCGGCATGCGACCATATCGACCACTTTGAGACACAGATGCCTTACGCGGTAACGGCAGGCATCGTCTGCGGCGTCCTGTTTTTGATCGCAGGATGGGTTTCAACGCCTTTTACTCTGGTGGGCGGTATCGTAATACTGCTTCCGGTAATCTATGGATTACATAAGATGTCCGTAAAGAAAAACGGGCAGGTGAAGGCGTCAGAGCAAGGATAAGATAATAATTTTGGCCTGCGCAGCTTAGGCTGCGGAAAGCCGTAATGTGCGGGCAGGGAAAATTATATAGCAGACATAGTATTTTTGCTCATCGGGGAAGTGAAGATACTATGTCTATTGTATTTTAAGCGATATTTTTATTGGGTCAGGAAGGAGATGCGGATGAGAATTAAGGTAATTATGTCTGACAAGGCGATGAGCCGGGAAACGATGGATGCACGGGAAGAGATGCTGAGGGCGGTCCTTTCTTCTGACGCGGAGGTGTCGGTCGACTGCATCAAAAAGGGGCCGGATGAACTGGACTGCAATACGGATGAAGCTTTTGCGGCCGCAGAGATGGTGAAGGAGAGCATTAAGGCAGAAAAGGACGGCTTTGACGCAATCGTCATCTACTGCTTCAGCGATGTGGGAATCGATGCAATCCGGGAGAATGTGCGGATCCCGGTCATTGGGCCGGGAGAGACGTCCCTTGCGGCAGCGTCTATGCTCTGCAACCGCTTTACGGTGCTGACGTCCGAGAGCATTAACATTCCAAGAACATACCGCAGGCTTATGAGAAATGGAATCGCTCGGGAGAAAATGGTATCTGTACGGGCGCTTGACATTCCTATCGGCGAGCTGAGAAGTAATCCGGAGGCGACAGAGGAGTATCTGAAGGCGGTATGCAGAAAGGCCGTGGAGGAGGACCGTTCAGACGGGATTATACTGGGATGTCTTGGCATGGCAGGATACGGTGGGAAGATAGAGAAGGAGCTGCCGCTTAAGGTGATCGATCCAGCTTTTGTGGCGGCTGCATATGCGGAGCTGTGCGTACGGACAGGGCTTTCGCATATAACGGCGGTGTATCCGGTGTTTGAGAACAACAGTCATGTGGAACTGTAACTGTTAACCTGGTAGTTATTAACTACGTACTCTTTACAAGGAGGTAACTATGACGCATTTATTTGATATGGTAAACCAACTCTTTGCGGGCGCCGTTCCGGTAGCGGACTTTCTCTGGGATTTTCCGACGAACTTTGAGTGGTATGCGAATATTCCGATTTTGGGAAATTTTTCGGTGGCGATACTGCTGCTTCTTGGCGGCAGTCTGTATTTTACGATTAAGTTTGGCTTTGTGCAGGTGAAAGAATTTAAGACCAGTATTAAGATGCTGACCCAGAAGAGGGAAACGACAGTCGGCACATCGCAGTTGGCGGCATTTCTTATCAGCATGGGTGGCCGCGTGGGAGCCGGCAACATCGTGGGCGTGACAGGGGCGGTGACGATCGGTGGCCCAGGAGCTATATTCTGGATGTGGATATCTGCATTTATGGGGATGGCGACGGCGTTCGGAGAGGCGACACTGGCACAGATATTTAAGGAGAAAAAGGGCAGTGAATATGTAGGCGGATTTACCTTCTATATCCAGAAAATCTGGAAGAATAAGGTCTGGATCGGCACAGGCATGTGTATCCTCTATCTGCTTTACAATATGCTCAGCATCCCGGTACATACTTTCCATGTATTTACGGCGGCAAGCTCTATCGCAAATGAAATGACCGGCCGGACGACAGAGGTTACAGAGCCGCTCTATTACGTGATAGCAATAGCGATCGTGGCAATTATCGCGATTATTACCTTCGGCGGAATAAAGAGTGTGGTAAAGTTTTCGGACAAGGTAGTGCCAGTGATGGCAATGGGGTATATCGTGATTGTCGGACTTCTGATTATCCTGAATTTGAACAAAGTCCCGGCATTCTTTTCGGCAGTATTTGTGGGGGCATTTAAACCGCAGGCAGTTTTTGGCGGTGCCTTTGGCACGGCGCTGGCACAGGGATTAAAGCGCGGGCTTCTCTCCAATGAGGCAGGTATGGGAACATCCACACAGGCGGCTTCGATTGCAGATGCCAATCATCCGTGTGAGCAGGGCTTCGTGCAGGCGCTCGGTGTATTCGTAGATACGATCGTCATCTGTTCTCTCGCGGGATTTGTGGTTACGGCCGGAGCGATCTGGGAGAATCCGGGAGTAGATTGGGAGACTATGAAGCTCGATAAGATCGGGACATTCCTGACTTCGATAAAAGCGCTGGTTCCAGGCGAGGGAGCTCTTGATACAGTCGTGTTTATTTTTGTAGTTGTTGCTTTTGGGTTATTTGCATTCACTACGCTGCTCTGCGACCTGACTTATACGGAGATAGCGGCAAATAAGATATCCAAGAGCAAAGGCTTTATCTTCTTTTCCAGAGCCATAGGCGCATTGTTTTTTGTGCCGCTGGGGACGATTACTGTTTTGGCCGGGCTGCAGCTTGACAATTTGTGGTATGTATCCGACCTGATCAATGTTATTCTGATATTTATCAATATTCCGACGCTGATCGTGGGAAGAAATATCGTCATGAAAGCTTACCGGGATTATAAAACGGGAGGCGGAAAGCGGTTTGTTGCGGCGGATATTGGTATAGAAAGCGAGGTTTGGAGCAAGGAGCAGAGCAATAAGACTGCGTAAGGAGGAACAGTATGCAGAAAATATTTGATATAGTAGACAGCTGGTTTATAGCAATGGCTCCCGTAACGGATTTTTTGTGGAGTTTTCCGACGAATTTCGAATGGTACGCTAATATTCCGATAATCGGTAATTTCCCGTTTGCCATCATATTGCTGGTCGGTATGGGGATTTACTTTACAGTAAGGACAAGGGGAGTCCAGTTCCGCTTTTTTAAGGCGGGAATTAAGAGTCTGACTAAGAAAAAGAAAGGCGATGTGGGCGTAAGCCCGCTGGCTTCTTTTCTGCTGAGTACGGCGATGCGCGTCGGACCGGGAAACCTTACGGGCGTTACCGGAGCGGTAGCGGTCGGCGGCCCGGGAGCCATCTTCTGGATGTGGATATCCGCGTTATTTGGAATGGCAAGCTCATTTATCGAGGCGACACTGTCACAGATTTTTAAGGAGAAGGACGGAGACGAATATGTAGGAGGACTTCCCTACTATGGACAAAAGCTTTTAGGGAATAAAAAAGGCGTTGGAGTTATGCTTGCAGTAGCGTTTATTGCTTACGCGATGTCAAGTATTCCGATTCAGACGTTCCATGTGTTTACGGCAACCGGGAAAGCAGTGGAGACATTGACAGGAGCCGAGACAAACAGGACTTCCCCGCTTTATTACGCGATTGCGGTGATCTTAGTTATCGGAGTTGCGGCGGCAGTATTCGGGGGGATTAAGAGAGTTACGGCAATTACAGATAAGATGGTACCGGTTATGGCAGTGATTTACGGCGGGATTATCCTTGTTCTGGTTATGATCAACATCCAGTATTTCCCGTCATTTATACAGGCGATCATTACAGGCGCATTCAAGCCGCAGGCAGTATTCGGCGGAGGCTTCGGTATCGTATTGTCACAGGGAATTAAGCGCGGACTGCTTTCTAATGAGGCCGGTCAGGGAACGATTACGATGTCGGCTGCAGTCGCGGAGCAGGATCATCCGTGCGCACAGGGATTTATACAGGCAATCGGCGTTTTCCTGGATACAATTATTATCTGTACACTGACAGGATATGCTGTGTGCGGCGCTCATCTGTGGGACAATGCCGCATATGACTGGGAGACATTGAAATCTTCCACTATTGACGTATTTCTTCAGTCCACGCAGGCTTTGGCGCCTGGTACGGCGGGAGATTCTATAGTAGCATTTATTATCTGTGTGTGTTATGCTTTATTTGCGTTCACTACCCTGCTGGGCCTTGTATCCTTCGCGGTTATTGCCGGGACAAGGATTACCAAGTCCGCAAAATGTACGAATCTGGTGCGTGCGCTTGGTTCCCTGATTTTTGTGCCGATTGGTATTCTGTGCGTACTTTCCGGACAGGAGCTTGATAATCTCTGGAACGTAACAGATTTTATCAATATCGCGCTTGTCTTTGTGAACGCGCCGGTTATCCTTATCGGAGCGCGGTATGTCTATGCGGCGTTAAAAGATTATATCAAGACAGGCGGAGAAAGATTTGTCTCATCTGAAATCGGGGTAGAAAGTGAAATTTGGAGTAAAGAACAAAAGTAATGAATCAATCTAAGATTAAATTTGATACAGATATTTCAAAAATAATCATAAAGATAGCATGGCCGGCGATGTTAGAACAGCTTCTTGCCTGTATGGCATCGCTGGTTGATACGGCGATGGTAGGCTCGCTGGGAGCGGTAGCCACGGCGTCCGTTGCGGTAAATATTGCGTTAGTCTGGGTGGCAAATGGACTTATGGGTGCGCTGAGTACAGGGTTTTCCTATATGATCGCGCGCTCTGTAGGCGAGAAGAAACCGGAAAGGACAAACAGTTTAGGACTACAGTCTATTACATGTGCCATATGTACCGGACTGTTCCTTTTTGTTTTAATATTTTGTCTGCATCAGAGGCTTCCTGTCTGGATGGGAGCTAAGGAAGAGGTTATACCGTATGCGAGGGTATATCTTCGCATCATCGGATACGGTATGGTACCGCAGACGCTGGCAGTTGTCCTGTCGTCAAATTACAGGTCTACGGGAAATACAAGGCTTCCGCTCGTGCTAAGCATCATTGCCAATGTTGGAAACATCATTGGAAACTTTCTGCTGATCTATCCGGAGAGGGATATCGTGCTGGGCGGCAGAAGTATACATATGTGGGGAGCCGGGATGGGAATAAAAGGAGCGGCCGCGGCAACCTGTGCCTCTCAGGTTCTGCTGGCTGTCATGCTGCTTCTGACTATGTGCCGGAGGGGAGCGTCCTTTCGGTTAAAACTGTCTGGAAAAGAATACACGGCCAACAGGGATACGCTGCTTACGCTGAAAAGAATAGGGATTCCGGTGCTCTTAGAGCGTTGGACGCTGAATTTCGGACAGGTGTTTATAACATCCATTTTAGCTTCCCTTGGAACGGTTGCGCTGTCCGCCCATTATCTCACCGCGCAGATAGAGGGGATATTGTACATGCCGGCTTTTGGCATGTCATATACGGCGACAGCGTTGATCGGACAGGCTCTGGGGGCGGGAAAGAAGGAACTTGCAAAACAGTATATGAAATATATATGCTTTTGGAGCATCGTATTGATAGAATTGTTCTGCATTCCCGTGGCGCTCGGTTCTCATTACATCATGCGGTTTTTCAGCAGTGACGCAGGCGTAGTAGCGCTTGGAACGAAGACGCTTTTAGTTGCGGCTCTGACAGAGATATTTTTCTCGTTCTTTTTAGTTTCCAGCGGGATATTCAGAGGAGCGGGGGATGTGAGATTTTCTTTCTTCGTAAGCCTGATCGGTATGTGGGGATTGCGGGTCGGTATGATATGGGCGGCAATTCATATGTTTCATGTGGGCATCGTCGGCGTCTGGATTATCGTAGGCATAGACTGCATGGTGCGGATGGCGCTGTGTATATTGAGGTTTAAGAGCGGAAGGTGGCTTCAGGCGGGTAATTAGGTATAGTAAAAAAGGCATACAAAGAAAGAGATGGATTCTTTCCTGTATGCCTTATTTACATCAGTTTATTTTCCGGCGGGCGGATCTCAGGTCAGTTGTTTTCTTCTTTCACGATCGCTTCAATTGCGCACTCCAGGGCGGCAGTCATCGTCTCGATAGCCATAGTAGCGGTTCTGGGCGGCTTGTCAACTGCCTGAGATACAACAAAAGGAACATGGATAAACCCGCCGCGGATATGCGGATACCGTTTGTCGATCATATAGAGCAGATCATACATTACAGTGTTGCATACATAGCATCCGGCAGAATAAGATATGCTTGCCGGGATTTTTGAATCCCGGATATTCTGGACGATTACCTTTAACGGGATGGATGCAAAATATGCAATTGGCCCGTCCTCCTGGCATCTGGTATCTGTCTTTTGATTTCCGGCGTTATCCGGAATCGAAGCTTCGATCAGATTGACCGCGATGCGTTCCACCTGAATATCGGCGTCACCGCCAGACTTGTCCTACACAGATAACAACATCGGGTTTATGCTCGATAATCCCCTTTTCCACAGCTCTTCCGGCTTCGCCGAATACGGTCGGGATCTCAAGCTTTACGATGCTGGCCCTGGCGACTGTATCAGGGAGCCGTTTCACTGATTCAAAAGCTGGATTTATCGTTTCCTTTCCAAAAGGTTCAAAACCTCTCATGACAGCGTAAACGGATACGATAACACCTGCGGAGGCACCCTTCACTTTGGAAATAAGCGCTGCCGCTGCTTCATTCAGACCGCTTCGCTCCAGTGTACCGGTTACGATCAGGACAGTGAGAAAGATAGTGATGTTTCTGTTGTCGACAAAGCTTGAACCAAGAGTCTCCAGTAATCCGCCAACGCCCAATCCTCCGGCCAGTGCGGTCGCGATGGCTGCGGCAATGATTATAAGGATATTGTCCAGCTTTAGAGCGAATATTAAAATAACAATTACGATTCCTATTAAGGTTATGTATTCCATACCGTTATCCTCCTTTAATTTTCGCGATTTCCGTGAATTATTGACAAATATTTAGTTGTCAAGTTTCAAGGCGCCTTAATGATATAAAAATACCATTTTTTTCGGACATTTAGGGACGGATTCTTTGTATTTTCAGGTTCTTTTCAGTGAAAAAAGCACAGGAACACCAGGGGGATATGCGGTTTGGTGAAAAATAATTATTTTTGAAAAAAAGATTTATTCCGGCGGGAAAAAATAGTATATTTGTATTTAGAGGGATAAAAAAGTAGCCATTAAAATACTTGTTATTATTCATTTTTTGTCCGACATGGAAAAGAAGGAACGTGTAAAATTAAGACACAAACAAAAAAGAAACTGAAACAGGAGGAGGTAAGACATGGCAATCCAAGTGAAGAGTGAAATTGGAAAATTGAAGAAAGTCATGCTCCACAGACCGGGGAAGGAGCTGGAACACCTGGTTCCCGGAGATCTGGAGCGGCTGCTTTTTGATGATATTCCTTATCTAAGAACAGCGCAGAACGAGCATGACCTGTTCGCAGGCATTATGCGGGGCGAGGGAGTCGAGGTCGTATATCTGGAGGATCTGACCGCAGAAGTCCTTAGAGGAAATGAAGAGTTAAAGCGGCAGTTTGTAGAACAGTTCATCGCAGAAGGAGAAGTAGCGGATGAGAAGATGAAGGAGTACCTTGCTTCTTATCTTATGGAGATCAGGGATGAGAAAGAGCTGGTGCTCAAGATGATGTCCGGCGTCAGAGTAGGGGAGCTGGAGGTTAAGACCAACCGTCCGCTTGTGAATCTGGTAAAGACCGACAGCCAGTTTATCTTAGATCCGATTCCGAACCTGTATTTTACAAGAGACCCCTTTGCATGCATCGGCGACGGCGTCAGCTTAAACTGCATGTATTCCAGGACAAGGAGGAGAGAGACGCTCTTCGGAAAATACGTACTGGAAAATCATCCGGAATTCGCAGGACACACGCCGTTTTACTATAAGAGAGAGCTGCCGTATTCTATAGAGGGCGGCGATATTCTGAATCTGAGCAATAAGGTGCTTGCCATCGGCATTTCCCAGAGGACGACAGCGGAGGCGATCGAGCTTTTGGCGCAGCGTATTTTTGCGGATGAACATGCAGAGATCGAGATGATCCTTGCCCTCGATATCCCGGCGATCCGTGCGTTTATGCATCTGGACACGGTATGTACGCAGGTGGATTACGATAAGTTCACTATACATCCGGGGATTCTTGGGACGCTTAGAATCTTTGAGATAACAAAGAGTGATAAAATGGGAGAGATAAAGGTTAAAGAAACCCATGCTTCACTGGCGGAGGTTCTGGCAGAGCATCTTGAGCTTGACAAGGTAACGCTTATCCGGTGCGGCGGCAAGGATGCCATCGCGTCCGAACGTGAGCAGTGGAACGATGGTTCCAATACTCTGTGTATCGAACCGGGAAAGGTAGTCGTATACGACCGCAATTATGTGACAAACCAGATTCTGCGGGAAAATGGAATCAGAGTTTTGGAGATGTCAAGTTCAGAACTTTCAAGAGGAAGAGGAGGCCCGAGGTGCATGAGCATGCCGTTAGAGCGGGAGGCAGTACAAAGCCGGTAATTTCGTCTGGCGGCAATCGCTGGTTTTATTCAGTCAAAATGCCTTTTGGCATTAACATATAATTAATGAAAAGGAGATTAAAATCATGGCAACAAATATCAGAGGAAGAAATTATTTAAAACTTTTAGACTATTCATCTAAGGAGATTCGTTATCTTCTTGACCTTGCAAAGAACTTCAAGGATATGAAGCGCGCAGGCGTACCCCACAGATATCTTGAGGGAAAGAATATCGTATTATTATTTGAAAAGACATCTACAAGAACACGCTGCTCCTTTGAAGTGGCAGGTATGGACCTTGGAATGGGTGTTACTTACCTTGACCCGGGCAGCAGTCAGATGGGAAAGAAGGAGAGCATCGCTGATACTGCAAGAGTGCTTGGCAGAATGTATGACGGAATTGAGTACAGAGGCTTTAGCCAGGAGTTGGTAGAGCAGCTTGCGAAGTACGCAGGAGTTCCGGTATGGAACGGTCTTACCGATCAGTTCCACCCGACACAGATGCTTGCGGATCTTCTGACGATCGAGGAAAATTTCGGAAGATTAAAAGGGCTTAACTTCACTTACTTTGGCGATGCGAGAAACAACATGGGTAATTCTCTCATGATCGCATGCGCAAAGATGGGCCTTAACTTTACAGCCTGCGCACCGAAGGAGTTGTTCCCGGAGGAGTCTCTTGTACAGACGGCAAGAGAAATCGCGGCAGAGAATGGCTGTGAGGTCCGCCTGACGGAGGATGTAGAAGAGGGCGCGAAGAATGCAGATGTGATCTACACCGATATCTGGGTATCCATGGGCGAGCCGGATGAAGTATGGGAGACAAGGATCAACCTGCTTAAGAAATATCAGGTAAATGCTCAGGTTATGAAGATGGCAAAGGATACAGCGATCTTTATGCACTGCCTGCCGTCTTTCCACGATACGAACACAACGATCGGCGCGCAGATTGCAGAGAAATTCGGCATCAACGAGATGGAAGTTACGGACGAAGTATTCGAGTCCAAGCAGTCCGTTGTATTCGATGAGGCAGAGAACCGTATGCATACGATCAAGGCAGTTGTATACGCTACCCTTTGCTAGTGCACTGGCACAATCTATTTAGCTGAATACAATGCAGTCAGCACACTGGATTGAATAAAAACAGGTCAGATTAACAGGAAAACGGCAGGCGGCAGATTGCCGTCTGCCGGATGAGAGGAGAATTTAGTATGTCATTTGAAATGCCAAGATATCATCATCCGGATTTTACCGAAGAAAGATTTGTAAACGCGCCGGATGCAGTATATGAAGTATCAGAAAAAGACGGCGTAGCGCCGGATAACTACCACAGCACATCCATGTATCCGGAATATTTTAAGATCAACGGCGAGTGGAAGCTGGCAGAAGAAAGCCGTATGGACTCCTGTGTTGTCCTCTGTGATGACGGACATCTCGCAGTTGTAGAGGCGAGAAACTTGAAAAAGGGCGACAAAGTCATGCTTGGCCGGACGGAGAAATGTGAGGACGGCATTTACATGCACTGTCATGGTTTTGAGGAGGACAGCGAGGGGATCGACGATCAGTTCGTCTTCCGTCAGGGAAGAAGCCGCGAGACCTCCTATGCCCGCGATTATGACAAATTGTTTGAGCTTTTGAGATATGAGAAAGAGCACGGCGGAAAGGTCGTATGGGTCATGGGTCCTGCATTTGCATTTGACGCAGACGCGAGAGCAGCGATGGCCGCATTGTTCGACAACGGTTACGGACAGGCGCTTTTAGCCGGCAATGCCCTGGCGACCCACGACTTGGAGGGCGCGCTTCTCCACACTGCGCTCGGACAGGATATCTATACCCAGAAGTCCCAGCCCAACGGACACTACAACCATCTTGATGTATGCAACAAGGTTAGAAGAAGCGGCTCCATCCCGCAGTTCGTGAAGGATTACAATCTGGATGACGGCATCATCTGCAGCTGCGTAAGAAATAATGTGCCGATCGTGCTGGCAGGTTCGATTCGTGATGACGGTCCGCTCCCGGAAGTGATCGGGGATGTGTATGAGGCGGCGAACGTGATGAGAGAGCAGATCCGCGGAGCTACGACAGTAATCTGCCTTGCGACCATGCTCCACACCATCGCTACCGGCAATATGACGCCGTCCTTCCGTGTGCTTGAAGACGGAACCGTCCGCCCGGTATACCTGTATACGGTTGACGCTGACGAGTTCGTAGTGAACAAGCTGTTGGACCGGGGAAGCTTAAGCGCGACCACGATCGTAACAAATGTACAGGATTTCATCACGCTTGTTGCGAAAGGACTTGGAGTCATCAAGTAAACAGTTCGAAGTAAACAGTTTAAAGTATATAGTTCAGATACCATTTTCCTGTAATCCGACAGAGCGCCGGAACTTGCCCGGGGTCATAGAACGGAAGCGCAGAAAATTCCGTGTAAGCGTTTTTTCTGTATTATAACCGACCTCAAGGGCGATGGTGAGGATGCTCTTGTCGGTGGTCAGGAGAAGCTCGCAGGCCCGGTTGATCCGGATATAGTTCAGGTAATCGTTGAAATTCATCTCTACCTGGAACAAAAGGATGCGGTTCAGCTCCTTTGGTGATATGTGGAAATGTTCACTTACATTTTTGGGCTGCAGATCCTCAGCATAGTTTCTGTAGATATAAGAAACGATCGTGTAGAAAACCTGCCGGTCCTTGATCCGGCATTTGTCCCCGATAGACTGATAGGTTTTTCGGAAATCATTGGCTTTCATGCCGATCCGTGCCAAAAATACCTTGCTGATATGGGCGCTGTCAACAAAGCCGAGGATTTCAGCCAGTTCTTCCAGAGTAAAATCTGTGTAAAGCAGATAATTGATTGTTTTACCCACCCGCATTTCATTCAGCAGGTCAAAGAAGGACAATCCGGTTGTCCGTTTGATATATGAGCTGATCGCGGATTCGCTCATATAAAACTGCTGAGACAGCATGGAGAGCGTGATCTTTTCATTGAGATGTGTATACAGATATTGAAAAATCTCGCTTGACTCCGTGGAGGCGTCCTGGGTCGGCAAGGTATGGCAGGTGCGGATAAAAGATACGATGATCTCGATCAATTTGTTTGTAATATAAAGTTTGCAAAGCCCCAGGGATTCCGGGACGGATCCTTCGTCGGAGGAATCAAGCCGTGACAGGGTGTGCAGCTCATCTTTGATCTGAAGGAACAGCTGCTGCATCCGGATATGCTCCCGCGTATCGAAGGTGACGACAGGATTGCGGGACATGGACTGGGACACGGACAGGTTCACGCTGTCCGGATTATAAAAGGTCTTTATGATCTCATTAATATTATCAAAATAATAGGCCATGACAAAAAACTGAAGCGGGGATTTCACTTCGATAATATCGGTGATCTGCCATGGAAGTACGGAGACGAGGGTTCCTTTTACCAGCGGGTATTTTTTATCGTTTAAAAGGAGAGTGCCTTCGCCTTCATTAATTAACCATAATCTTGACATCGGATGGATCAGGGGTGTCGTCGGGGCGGATATAACCTCGATATCAAAGCTGCATAACCTTGTCTCGTCTTCTTTCGAGCAGTAGATGCTTTGGATGGGTACAAGTTTTGTCATAGGTGAAACCTCCAGTTAAGTTCTGATTTAATTATAAAGTTTTTGAGGACAGGATACAACAAAAAAATGAAAAGGAAAGGTGACAGTTATGGAAAAGATCGTAATTGCCCTGGGCGGAAATGCGCTGCAGTCAAAAAACAGTGCGCCGACAGCTGCAGGGCAGTTGGAAGTAGTAAAGAGTACGTGTGAAAAAATCGCAGATATCAGCAGCCGGGGCTATGAGGTTGCTATCGTGCACGGCAACGGGCCGCAGGTAGGGCGGATCCTTCTTGCCTCAGAGTCGGCAAAGGACGTGACGCCGGCGATGCCTTTTGATGTGTGCGGAGCCATGAGCCAGGGCTATATCGGCTACCATATCCAGCAGGCGTTAAAATATGCCTTGAGCCTGCGCAATAAAAACTGTCCGGTGCTCACGGTGGCGACGCAGATGGTCGTGGATGAACATGACCCTGGGTTCGCCAATCCGACCAAGCCTATCGGTCCGTTTTACAGTGAGGAAGAGGCGAAGAAGCTTGCAGAGGAAAAGGGCTATACGATGAAGGAAGATGCCGGAAGAGGCTGGCGCCGGGTGGTTGCGTCCCCGATTCCAAGAAGGATCGTAGAGATCGAGGCGATCAAGAAACTGTGGGATTCTTCTATCGTCATCTCCTGCGGCGGCGGCGGGATTCCTGTAGTAGAGCGGATGGACGGAACGCTGGAGGGCGTAGCTGCAGTGATTGATAAAGACTTTGCGGCGGAGCTGCTGGCAGAGCAGGTAGACGCAGACGTACTTATGATACTGACAGAGGTAGAAAAGGTAGCAATCAACTGGGGCAAAGAAAACCAGCAGAATTTAGACCACATGAGCCTTAAAGAAGCGGTTCAGTATATCGAAGAAGAGCAGTTCGCGGCAGGAAGCATGCTGCCGAAGGTGGAGGCAGCCATGAAATTCGCCCGGACATACCCGGATAAAAAGGCGATCATCACCAGCCTCGATAAAGCGATCGACGCGCTGGAAGGGAAGACCGGGACAGTGATAACGTTTGCCTAAAGAGGGAGCTTCGGTGCATCTGGCAGCGCGTTCCTATTCACGGCCCAGGGGGCGCGCATCGCAACGATTCGTGGCGGCATTCCTAAGTTTGCTGCGCAAAAGCCGCCCCTTGCCCCTTGCTCCTGGATCATGTTCTTACGGAATGCGCAGCCAATGCGCATTCCTGACCCATGAACAGTAACGGCAACGCATCTGTAAATGATATGTTGCGATAAATCATCTTGATATGTAATGGCAAATGCGTTACAATAGTTTTGCTGCAGAGGTGCTGCAATAAGGAGAAGACAGCTACGTTGAATTTGAGAGTGAATCCGGCCGTAAAGGAACGGGCAGAAAAAGTATTGCTGAAACTTGGCATACCAATGTCAACGGTGATAGACATATATCTGAATCAGATCTCACTTACTATAATCGTATAGCGGAAGGGATATTAAAACTGGATATCCTGCCAGAGCGTTTTCGCGTCATTGATTCTGAACCGGAGTATTCAAAAGGGATCAGGCGGATGATGGTTGATAACTTTTCGGTATTTTACGTAATTATAGATGAGCGTGTGGTTATAACAAATGTGCTGTACAGTGCTTCAGATTTAGAGATGCGGCTTAATTAATTAGAAAACGAGGATTTTTCATGAAGATATTGATCATAGACGCCCAGGGCGGCGGCATGGGCAGGCAGCTTGTTACATCGGTGAAAAAGGAATTCCCTCAGGCGGAGGTCGGGGCGGTCGGCACCAACTCTCTTGCATCGTCCAACATGCTTAAGGCAGGGGCGGACTATGCGGCTACCGGGGAGAATGCAGTGATCGTAGGCTGCCGGAGGTCTGACGTGATCATCGGGCCGGTAGGGATCGCCATCGCGGATTCCATGCACGGGGAGATCACGCCGATGATGGCGGCGGCCGTGGGGCAGAGCGGGGCGAAGAAGCTCCTCATTCCCATGAACCAGTGCGGCAACGTGATTGTCGGAGTGAAGAACACATCCATGAGCGATATGATCGAAGCAGTGATCGGACAGCTCAGAGAATATGTGAAAGGCTATGTGTTCTGAGGCTGATCTTATGTGAGAAGCATTATGCAAAGCGGACAGCAGAAGCTGTCTGGCACCGGCACAGAAGCGCCGGGGAGCATAGAAGCAGACAAGATCAGTATGTGGAAAATTACATCGGCTGAGATAAACGTATGTCATGAAGGCGTACAGATTCCTGAAAAGGGGTTTGTGCGCCTTTTTATGGCTGTATTCGTGAGAAGATCAGCGGTTCGGGGCACGGCGGGGCTTTAAATACAAAGGAAAGCAGAAGGGAGGAGATGAATATGGACGCAAGAAAGATTTTAGAACGGGTGAGATCGGGAGAACTGTCCGTAGATGAAGCGGAGGGATTTTTTCGGCGGCAGCCTCTCGAGGAACTTGGATTTGCAAAGCTTGACACGCACAGAAAGGTGCGTTCAGGGTTTGCGGAGGTGGTATTTTGCAGCGGAAAGGCGGACGAACACCTTTACCAGATCTATGAGAGAATCTATGGCCTGGAGGGAGAGGTGCTTGGTACGCGGGCTACGAAGGAGCAGGCGGCGCTTGTGCAGAAGAGGTTCGGGGAGGCGGAGTATGATCCGTTGTCAAGGATTTTAAAGATTGAGAAAAAGGACAAAAAACGGATCGGGAAGATTGCCGTCTGTACGGCAGGGACGGCAGATATCCCGGTGGCAGAGGAAGCGGCGCAGACGGCGGAGTTCTTTGGAAATCATGTGGAGCGGATCTACGACGTGGGAGTGAGCGGGATACACCGGCTGCTTTCCAGAGTGGAAACGATACAAAGCGCCAACTGTGTAGTGGCAGCAGCCGGGATGGAGGGAGCGCTTGCCAGCGTCGTCGGCGGCCTGGTGGATAAGCCGGTGATCGCGGTTCCCACATCCGTCGGTTATGGGGCGAGCATGAACGGGCTGTCTGCCCTGCTGACTATGATTAATTCCTGTGCCAATGGCATTGCGGTGGTCAATATCGACAACGGGTACGGCGCCGGGTATATGGCAGCGCAGATCAACCGTCTGGCGGTGCGTGAGCCGGAATAAGGGTTACAGTTCATGGGGCAGGAGTGCTCGCCTGCCGCGTATTCCAAAGTAGGAATAAAAGCATAAACAGAAAAAGATACAAACATAGTTAAAAGATGAAGGAGGACAAAGATCATGCATATGGCAGATGCGCTGGTTTCACCAGCAGTAGCGGGAACAATGTATGCTGTGTCTGCGGCCGCGGCTGCATATTCGGTAAAAGAAATTAAACTGGAAGATCTGGACAGAAAGGTGCCGGCGATGGGAGTTATGGGAGCGTTTGTATTTGCGGCCCAGATGACCAACTTTACTATCCCGGGGACGGGTTCGTCGGGCCATCTGTGCGGAGGGATGCTCCTAAGCGCTGTCTTAGGCCCCTGCGCAGGTTTTCTGACTATGATCGCGATTCTGGCGATTCAGTGCTTATTATTTGCGGACGGAGGTCTGCTGGCGCTGGGGTGCAATGTGTGGAACATGGCTTTTTACGGGTGCTTCGTGGGAGGATTTCTGATCTGGCGGATGGCGGCCGGAAGGAAGATGACGAAAGGAAGGATCACCGCTGCGTCAGTGATCGGCTGCATCGCCGGCTTGCAGTTAGGTGCATTTTCCGTTACAATAGAGACATTGCTGTCCGGGATCACGGAGCTTCCCTTTGCCGTATTTATCGGGATGATGCAGCCGATCCATCTGGCGATCGGGCTGGTAGAGGGGCTGATCACGGCAGCAGTACTGGTATTCATCTATGAGGCGCGCCCGGAGATACTGTATGGCTATGCGCAGGAGGACGGTGGGTCATCAGGTCGTATGAGCAGAAAAGGCACGGTGACGGCGCTCTTTGCGGCAGCGCTTGTGATCGGAGGCGTGGTGTCTTTATTCGCTTCCGGATACCCGGACGGACTTGAGTGGTCTATGGAAAAAGTGGCGGGAACGACGGAACTTTTTGCAAGGGGCAATGTGTATCAGCTTGCAGAAAGGCTGCAGGGAATTACGGCTGTATTGCCGGATTATGCGTTTAAGACTTCGGACAGCGCGGCGGGAACGTCCTTTTCGGGGATCGTCGGGGGCGTCGTTGTGCTGGCGGCATGCTTTTTTATCTGTGTGCTGATAAAAAAAGTAAAGCGCAGTAAGTAACAGTGAGGGATTTATACAGATGAGCAGGATAAGTGATGCGATTTCAGAGCTTCATAAACTGGATATGGAGGCGGACAAGCCTGGATGGCTGCAGGGGATTCATCCCCTGCCGAAGCTTTTTGTGACGGTTTTATTTCTCGTGATTACGGTTTCCTTTGGGAAATACGAGCTGTCCGGCCTGCTTAAGCTGGGGATCTACCTGATCGTTCTTTTTGTGCTTGGGGATATTTCCGTTAAGCTATTGCTTAAGCGGATGAAGGTGGTGCTTGCGCTGGTGTGCCTGATGGGGATTGTGAATCCGTTTTTCGACAGGAGGGAAATGCTCCTGCTGGGCGGATTTGCCGTCACGGGCGGAATGCTCTCTGCGGCGACGCTGATGCTTAAAGGCGTCTATGCGGTGTCCGCCTCATATCTTCTGATCGTGACGACTTCAGTGGAGGAGATCTGCTATGCACTGCGCAGGCTCCATGTGCCGAAGCTGATTGTGACGGTCCTGATGCTTGTGTACCGCTATATCATCGTCCTGCTCAAGGAGACCGAGCGGATGACGGAGGCGTACGCGCTGCGGGCGCCGGGCCAGCGAGGGCTTGACTACAAGGCGTGGGGGACATTTGCAGGGCAGCTTCTTCTGCGCAGCATGGACAGGGCGCAGACGGTTTACGACAGCATGATGATGCGGGGATATGACGGCGAATTTTATCTAAGATGCAAAAGAGCGGCTGGCAGAGGCGATTATCTGTATGCGGCGGTCTGGAGCGCGGTGCTGCTGTTTCTAAGAGCCGGATCAGCCGGATAGCCGGAAAAAAGGAGTATGAAAATGAGTATACTGGAAATTGAAAATCTTTCTTTTTCTTACGGAAATCCGCGGGGAAAGCTTTCGGAAAATGTCCTGGAAGGCATCGATATCCGGGTGGCGGAGGGCGAGAGCGTAGGGCTGATCGGGGAAAATGGCGCCGGAAAGTCTACCTTCCTTAAGCTGCTTACGGGGCTTCTGACGCTTAAGGATGGCGTCATACGGGTTTCCGGCTTTGCGATGAATAAAGAGAATCTAAAGGCGATCCGCGCCGAGATCGGATACGTGTTCCAGGATTCGGACAGCCAGCTTTTCATGTCAACGGTATATGAGGACGTGGCGTTTGCCCCGAGAAATTACGGGAAGAGTGAAGAAGAGGTGAGGGAGGCGGCGCTGTCTGCCTTAAGGCAGGTGCATATGGAGGATAAAGTGGACCGGCAGATCTACCGCCTGTCCGGCGGGGAGAAGAAGCTGGCGGCGATAGCCACCGTGCTTTCCGTGGGGGCGAAGCTTATGCTTCTTGATGAGCCGTCCGTGGCTCTGGACCCGAAAAACCGGCGGAATCTGATCCGGATACTGAATGAGCTGCCGGGAGCGAAGATCATCGCAAGCCATGATCTGGACTTTGTGTATGATACCTGTCAGAGGGTGATCTTGCTGTCCGGCGGGCGGATTGCGGCGGATGGGGAGACGGAAAAGATCCTGACAGACCGTGAGCTTCTGGAGCAGCATGGGCTGGAGCTGCCGCTGTCATTTTCACGTGGGCGAAAGCTGTAAAGGAGCAGACGCGCAGACGGCGCGGGTAGTGAGCTAGAGAATTAATGCGATGATGTGCATAAAAATAATATCATTTCCGTATCATAAAAGACAGCAAAAACCTCACAACCCAAGGGAATGTGAGGTTTTTGTCGTTGTTATAGTTATCTAAAAGGAATGAGAGTAAAGTGCTGCACGTTTCATCGTGCATACTTTTATGAGGGGGAGATAGTGATAAGTTCTTTATCAACTATCTGAGTCTAAGTATAAGAGATAAATGTGTCTAAAATATGTTGATTCTCTTAAACAAATCGAAAATTTCTTAAAAACAACTTAAGAAGCTGTTTCTATATGTATAATTCTGTCTGTTTCTGCACGGCTTTTGCGCTGGATGAGTATTATGGTATTGATAATATTTATATGAAAGCAGTGCAGATCATATGGCAAAAACGAAATTTATCGTCATAGATGTGTCCCATCATCAGGGAAAGATCGACTGGAAGAAAGTGAAGAAAAGCGGTATCGACGGGGCGATTATCCGTGTCTCTGACAGCACGGGTACCCCGGACAGACAGTGCGACAGGAACATCGCTCAGTGTAAAAAATATAAGATTCCCTTCGGCCTCTATATTTATTCCAGGGCAAAGGATAAAAAGAAAGTCAGAAAAGAAGCGGACATTATCTTAAAAAAGGCGAAAGGGCTCAACATACAGTTCCCGCTGTATATTGACCTGGAGCAGCCGGGGTGCGAAAAATATGCGCGAATGGCGGCGAAAGAGTTCGGAAGGCTGGTGGAAAAGGAAGGGTATTGGTGCGGGGTATATGCGAACCAGAGCTGGTGGAAGAATTATCTTGCCGGTCTGAACCGCTATTCCAAATGGGTAGCCCGCTACGGCCAAAAGCCCACTATACCCAGGATGGATATGTGGCAGTATACGATGGAAGGGAAGATTCCCGGGATCGCCGGCGACTGCGATAAGAATAAATGCTATGTGGATTTTCCGAAGCTGTTGAAAGATTAACAGAAGGTAAGGCCGGAGGCTAGGCGGTAAAGCTTAGGACTCCGGCCCTTATTAAATGAGGTGTCTGTAACAGCTATGCGATGATCCCGCCGTCATTAATGGCGATGATCCTGCATGGGCAGGCTTCGATCCCGACGATCTTGAGGGGCAGCATAAATACAAGCGCCCTGCCGTTTTCAATCTTGTCCAGGTTAGTCAGCGATTCCACCATTGCCAGGTTGTTTTTGAAGGCCAGATTGTGATTCGGCTGGTCTGGGATATTGAAGTTCTCCAGAGAGGTGGCGTCAGTGCCGATTGCGACGATTCTTTTTTCCTTGATCAGCCACTCCATGGCGTCGCATGCCACGTACGGGTATGGCTCCCAGTCTTCGGTACGCCATTTTGCGTCAAGGCCGGTGTGGAGAAAGACGATATCCCCCTCCTTGATCTTGTCGCCGTAGGCCTTGAATTCTTCAAGAGACATGCAGTCTCCGGCCTTCTTGCCGGTGAAGTCCAGGACAACAGCCTCACCGATCAGACTGGTGAGCGGGAAGGTGGCAGCGTTCATGCCGCCCTCCACATGATGGAGCGGGAACTCTACGTGGGTGCCGCAGTGGGTGGAAAAATTCACGTCGCCCGATACATACCATGTCCCCGGGCTGTGGGGCTCCCCGCGCTCCCCTAAAATATCCACGTCATATACCCAGGTCTGCAGGTTGAAGGGCTCCTCCCTCGGAATCATGCGGTGGCTCAGTTCCACAACTTTGCTGAAATCAACTTTCATCATTTATCTCTCCTTTTCTATTTATTATCATTTTATTGCAGTCATATTGTAACAGTACAGGCGGCCCCAACTTGCCGTGCGCCGTCTGCCGTGCGCCGTTTGTCTGCTGTGCGCCGTCTGTCTACCGTGTGCCAAGCAGCTCTGCGCGTTCGGCCATCAGATCTTTCAGCGCGGGGTACAGCTTCTTATACATCGCAAAATATTTCTTATACTGCTGGTGGTTTTCTTTATCCGGCAGAACAGGCGGGTTCATCGTTACCCAGGAATGGATGCTGTCGAATTTCGTGACGGCTCCAGTTCCCACAGCCGCCAGGAATGCATCCCCCAACGGCGCCTCGATCTCTGCTGCCGGCGTAAAGACCGGAAGGCCGGTGACGTCCGCAAATATCTGTTTCCAGACGGCAGAATGCGCGCCGCCGCCTACGAGGATGATCTTTTCGATGGCCGGGGCAGCGCCGTCTGCCTCGGCGCCGGTCATGGACTCCATGATGTGGAGCAGCGAATACGCTACGGATTCCAGAACCGCGCGGTAGATATGCGCCTTTGTATGGGCCAGCGTCAGCCCGAAGAGGACGCCCGTGGCCTTTTCGTCCCAGACAGGGGTACGCTCCCCCATAAAGTAGGGGAGGGCGATCAAACCGCCGCTTCCGGGGCCGATCTTCTGCTCATGGATCATCTGCTCCAGTTTATTATAGGCTTTGCCGGAATCATCGCCCAAGAAGTTTAAGGCGAACCACCTTGGGAGGGCTCCGGCTGTGGAGGCGCCGCCGTAGGTGTAGCTTAAGCGCGACGGCTCCATGCAGTAGGGCATGGATACGAGATTCGGGTTGTCAGGCTTCCTGCCGTGGATATATCCCCAGTTCAGGGAGGTGCCGAGAACTGCGGCGTTGTCTCCGGGCCGGACGATGGATGCGCTCAGCATGGATGCGATACAGTCGACCGTGCCGGCGCACAAAGGCACAGGGGAATTAAGCCCGAGCTTTTTCTGGTATTCGCCGTTTATGGTACCTACGATGTCACTTGGATCATGAAAATCATGAGGAAGCGCCCCGTAAGGGATCCCCATCGCTTCGCACATCTCCTCCGACCAGGAATGGGTGCGGTAATCGTAGATGCCGCCTACATTTCCGGCGGAGCAGTAATCCGTGCAGCAGATGCCGGTCATCTTATATACGATGTAGCTGTGCACTGGAAGGATGAAGCGGATCTTCGCCCAATTCTCAGGTTCGTGTTTTTTCACCCACAGAAGCTTCGTGTAGCCGAAGTAAGAGTCGATGCCGTTGCCGGTGATCTCAAGGAGCCGTTCCTCGCCAAGCGTCTGCCGGATATCCCGGCTCTCTTCCTCGGCGCGGCGGTCCATCCAGATGATGACAGGGCGTATGGAATTCATCTGTTCATCGCACATCACCCCTGTGCCTCCGTACAGGGCGCTGATGCATATGGAAGCAATGCTGCCTTGCTCCGGGATCTCTGCGATGACCTGACGGAGCGTGCAGACGGCGGCGTCAAGCCATACCTCGGGACTTTGCTCCGCCCAGTTGTTTTGGGGCTTTAAGACATCGTAGGTGACGGCGGCCTGGGCGAGGATACGCCCCTCGACATTGACCGCCACGGCCTTTGTGCCGGAGGTTCCGATATCGCAGCCGATAAAAATGGATGTACTCATCTGACTGTCCTACTATACTGCGTTTTCCAATTCCTGCATGCCGCGCTCATACTCTTCTTTGGTGGGTGTCTTGCCGTGAAAAGCGACGACATTTTCCATGTATCGGTCTGTGCACGATTATGTCGCTCAAGGCGCGCGGAGTCAGTGAGATTTACGTGGCGGATGTCATGGATAAGCGGCTTAGCCGTGCTTTGGAGGTCGGCGCAACACGGGTATTTAACAGCACGAGAGAGAGCATCGAGGAGTTCGCAAAGACGCTGCCGGGCGGCGGAGCGGATCACGTATACGAGTGCGCAGGAAACCGTATCACCACACTGCAGACCTGCCGGCTGATCAAGCGCGGCGGAAAGGTTACGCTGACAGGCGTATCGCCGGAGCCGGTTCTCGAGCTTGATATCGCGACACTGAATGCAATGGAAGGAACGATCTACTCCGTATACCGCTACAGGAATCTGTGGCCGAAGGCGATCGCGGCAGTGGCATCCGGGCTGATTCCGGTAAAAAAAGCGGTATCCCATGAGTTCCCGTTTGAGGAGTGTATAGAAGCGATCGATTACAGCCTGAATCACAAGGATGAAGTAATTAAAGGCGTGATCAAGATGGTATAAAGAGGGAATTCGCTCTTACTTTATACAGGGGCAGTCTCTTGTCTTGGCGGGAGGCTGCCCCAAAGCTTTTGTTCTGTATGCGTGCTTGTGCGGGCGTATCTGTAAGCATGCCGGGAACAGGGAGAATCCGGGAGGATCGGGAGGCATAGTATCATATGATGAAAAGAAAAGTTTTGAACAAAATAATGGCGGCAGCTTTGGCAGCGGCAGTATTTCTGCTGACCGCATGTGCGGGCGCAGGTCCGAAGACATTGTCCGACAAATATGTAACAGTCGAAAATTATCAGGGCGTTGAGATAGAGAAAGCAGATGCAGGAGAAGTGACAGAAGAGGATATCGATCTCGTGGTGGATCACATGATGCAGGGATACACTGCACAGCACGATCTGCCGGAGGATACCCAGATCACGGATGAGATTGTGAAAGAAACCATGTCTGACAAGGCGCAGACGGTGGAAGAATACAGGCAGGAATTAAGAAAGCAGATTGAGGAGACGAAGAAAAAGGCTGTGCGCACGGAGGAAGAGACCCGCGTGTGGGAGAAGGTCATGGACAACAGCGAGGTGAAGGAGTACCCAAAGGAGCGATTAAAGGAGATCAAAGGGAATCTGGTGGATCTGTATACGACGTATGCGCAGCAGGAAGGGATGGAGTACGAAGAGTATATGAAAGCCATCAAGATGGAGGACAGTGACCTAGACGAGGCGGCAGAAGCTTCTCTTAAGCAGGAGCTGGTGGCGAATATCATCGCGGATAAATACGGGCTTAAGCCGTCTGAGCAGGATTTCCGGCAGGCGCTTGAAGATTATGCCGCGGAATATAAATTTTCCACGGTGGAGCTTCTGCTAAAGACCGTTTCTGAGGATGAGATGCGCCAGATGGTGATTCGCGACAAGGTGAAATCATGGCTTACAGACAGGTGCAAGTATGTGGAAGGCAGCGGGGAAGCTGAGGACGGAGACAAAGCAGGGGATGTCGGCAAGGTCGAAGATGTGGAAGAATGAAAATCAGACTTCGCAAATCGGGGAAGGAGACAAAGAAGAGGATATGATAGGCAGAATGTACGGCCCGCCGGGCAGAACGAAAGCGGAACGGTCAAAGGCAGGAAAAATTATGTGCTGCTGAATCGCCGGTATTCTGTAGGTGATTTGCCAGTATATTTTTTGAATAGCTGTGTAAACTCCATTTGATTCGCGTACCCAACGAAGGATGAGATCTGTTTGATTGTTAGATCTGTCGTATGAAGCAGCTGAGCGGCAGTTTCTATCCGCTTCTGGATGATATATCTTTTGGGAGAAATCTGGTATTCTTTGCGGAACATGGCAGATAGATAGGTAGGGTGCATAGAGAATAGCCGTGCGATTTCAGTAATTTGCACAGGTTTGTTGAAGCTGTGATCCAAATATTCCTGTATACGCTTGATATTTGCGGAGACGGTTGTCGCATTTTGCTTTGGAAGTGGTAAGCGGGAAAGGATCTGGTATAAGACAGAGGACATGGAAAAGGAACGGGAACAGTCATAGTTAATCTCCAAATGATATTGACCAGTGGCAAACTTTTTCTCGGAATAAGTGTCAAAAGAGGACTCCTGCCTAAAAAACCGGAGAATAATATTCCATATTTCTAAGGTATCAAAGGCAGGGTATATGACACCTTGTGAAGTGTCTGGCAGAATAAATTTTACATCATCCGGATTGGAATAAAATCCTGTCCAGCAGTAGCTCCAAGGCAGATTTTTGTCTGCCCGGTAGCTTGCCTTTATTCCGGCAGGAATAAGAAAGGCAGTATGGTCGGAGATTTCATAACGGGTTTGGTTTATGTCAAGTGTACCTTGTCCTGATACAACATAATGAATCAGATGATAGTCTCGGTAACGGGCTTCAATCGTATGGTTATTTTTGCAGATTTCCATTCCCAGAGAGTGAGGCATAAACGCAGAATGCTGCTTGTGCTTTGCTTGGAAAAAGTCTGTGAACTGAAACATGAAAATTCCCTCCTGTGACAACTGTCCTTTTGAAAATAGTATAATACAGGTATCTAACATCTGCAATAAAATCATAGAAAATCATATAAAGGCATGGCAAAATTATATAGGAAACGAAAGGGGCAGGGCGTATACTGAAAATACAGAAACTCTATGAAAAAGAGCAGGGAGGGAATAGCAGTGAAAAAGCGGGAGAATACATATCAGGTGTGGGCGCTTGCTGTCCCGATCGCATTTGAGTCCTTTTTTCAGATGCTGTTTGGTTTTGCAGACACTTATGTACTCGGTCAGTATGCTGACCAGGCTGTGGCGGCGGCAGGTTATGTAAACCAGTTTCTTAGTATTGTGCTGCTCATATTTCGGGTGGTGTCGGCGGGAACATCCATCTTGCTGGCGCAGGCAATCGGAGCGGGCGATGACGAAAAGCAAAAGTCCATTTGCGGCGCGGCATTCTGGCTGGCGGCGGTATTTGGACTGGCTTCTTTTTTTGTGATATTTTTGCTGAAAGCAGACTTGATCTATTTTTTGCGGATGGATCGCGGTCTTTGGAAACCCGCGGCAGAATATCTGGGAGTTATGAGCTTCGGGCTGTTTTTTCAGGCGCTGTTTACAATATTCACTTCTATATTCAGAAGTTATGGAAAGGCCGCCTTTACGTCCGCAATTTCCATTGGCGCAAATATATGGAATATCATCGGAGATATCCTGGCGGTCAATGGGTATCTGCATGTGTGGGGAACAGTGAAAGACGTAGCCCTAGTGACGGTGAGCGCAAATGTGATAGGTGCTGCAGCAGTCCTTGCTGTGTTTTTGAAAACAGATAAAGATAAGATTATGCAAAAACCGAAGCCGTCAGATTTAAAAGATGTTTTGAGATTAGGGATCCCGGCGGCAGGAGAGTCATGCTCTTATAAATGCTCCCAGATGGCAGTGACGATGATTATCGGATTTTTAGGAACTGAGGCGCTGGCTGCTAAGATATATGCGATGAATTTCTCGTTTATGCTGGTACTGCTGCCAAGTGCGGTAGCCGAGGCGGCGGGGATTATTGTTGGTGTGCATATCGGAGCGGGCGAACCGGAAAAAGCGAAGAAGGTTTCCTTTTCCTGCATCCGTAAAGGAATGGCTGCAGTGGTGGTTCTGGGATTGGTATTTATTTTGTGCGGCAGAAAATTTCTGGGTATATTTACAGACCATGAGGGCATTTTGCGAATGGCATATATGATATTAATGATAGATATGGTGACTATGTTTGCAAAAAATGCTAATCTGACATTTGGGAATTCCTTGCGGGCGGAAGGGGATGTGAATTATCCGGTAATCATCTCTGTGATATCTATGTGGGGGATTGGAACTGGTCTGGCATGGGTGCTGGGGTATGCGCTGGAATTTGGCCTGGCCGGAATTTTTGCGGCGTTTCTGATGGATGAAACTCTGCGTTCATTTTTACTGTGGCGTCGATGGAATCAGCGGATCAAAAAGAGGATTTTCATTAATTGAGATACAGATTCATCAGATCAAAGTCTGCATATTCCCCGTCAATCTTAAGAAGTCCCTTAAAGTGTCCGATTTTCTCAAAACCGAATTTTTTATACAATTCAATTGCCCGGAGATTATCGCTTCTTACTTCTAGAGCGATAATTTCTATATGGGCAGTATTTCTGGCAAAATCTATGACGGCTTCCATAAGCCTGCTGCCAATTCCCTTTCCCCATTCTGCTTTTAATACAGATATACCGACGGTGCCTCTGTGTTTCAGCCGTTCCCGGGTCATCCCGGTAAAATGGGCATTTCCTACAATTTTTCCATTTTCCCTTGCGATAAACATGGCGGACGATGCAGAAACCTCCAGAGATGCCAGATAATCCTGCTCTTCTTCAACAGAGATGGGAAGTCCTTCTGTGCCGAAGGTGAGGTTATCCGTCTCCCCTCCAATGATGCAAAGGAAGCCAAGAAGAGCTTTGGCGTCTTCGGGTTTGGCCTTTTCAATTACAATATCTTTAACAATCATGTGTCCTCCCCATGTCATCCATACAAATTTGATATATTTATTTTAGCAAAAATGCGTCAGAAGTTCAACATCATCTTCACCTCAAATACCTGGTTTTTGACGTTGATCTCAAGATATCCGTTATATTTTTCCACGATCAGCTGCACGGACTTAAGTCCCTGTCCTTCTCCGGTGTGTTTGGAGGAGAACAGCTTGCCGGACCTGATAAGGAGCGGCTCCTTATATGGATTCGAGATGGTGAGGACAATGACGTGTCTGGTGGTCTGGGCGGTCTTTAAGGTAACTTTGCGCTCCTCTTTAGGAAGGGACTTACAGGCATCTATGGCATTTTCCAGGAGATTACCCAGCAGTACGCAGAAATCCATATCCTCCACGGAAAAGTTTTCCTCGAGACGGATGGACAGATGGACTGACACGCCAAACTTCTGGCCGATGGAAACGTAATGGTTAAGGATGGCATTGACTGCCGAGGAGGAGCAGTAGCGGACAGGCATGTCCGATACGCTGCGGAGGTATTGCTCCAGATAATTCGCAAGCTCCCCGTAGCGCTGTTCTGAGAGCATCTGGACAAGGACGGTGAGCTGGTAGCGGAAATCATGGCGCAGACGGCTCGTCTCCTGCACATAGGTCTGGAGCCGGTGGTACTGCTGCGCCTGTATTTCCAGATTAGCGGTTTTCTGGATCATTTTCTGGTTTTCTGTGATGCTGTAAGCAATTTTGTAAAACAGGGCATAGATAAGAAGGATCAGAATAAAAAGAATAAGGATGGTGATAACGTAAATCTCCAAAAACCTTCCGACGAACATAACGCTGTTATCGTATGGGATAAACACCATGGAAAATATGAGAAAGCCCGCAGGGATAAGCCAGATGACTCTCCAGACCTTTTCCACGAGGAAATGGTGCACAAGCCATCCCAGATATTTTTTGGCGGGCAGGGCAAGGCCAAGGACCAGTAAAGACTCGAAAGTAAGCTGGAGACAAAAAGTATCGGTATATACCGGATCATCGATAACGGATGTCGGATGGAGAAAAATATTGGCCAGGTGGTAGAACAGATAAGTAAAGCCTCCGATCATGCAGGCAGTCATAAAGATAAACCACAGGTGAGAGCGCTCAAGCGCAATCTCCCGCTGGTACAGATAGAAAAATACGACGATGCAGAGCGCTTCACTGACCATATCCGCAGTCGTCGGGGAGAGCAGGAAGTAGATGAGGAACATAACGGCCTCCATAGCCGCAAAGGCAGCAAAAGCTTTGACCAGGAGGCGCGCCGGGGAGCCTTTTATATCCTGCCAGACCGGTAGAAAGCAAAAGACGATGAGCGGAACAATGCTCAAGGTAGAACGCGCATACATGGCAGTTTGGATTAAGTTGTCCATAAGCTGTCCTCCTGTTCGTTTAGCTTTTTAAACTGATGTTCATTGAATCTCCGCATAATGTCCGCATGGCTGCGTTTCCGGATGGGAAAGGATTTTCCGTCGGTCATCACGAAGGTATCCCGGCCGGCCTGCGAGATAAAGTCCATATTCAGCATGACTCCCCTGTTACAGGGTAAAAACCGCGGTTCATGTTCAAGCATGGAACAGAGGGAGGAAAACGTGGTGCGGCAGCGCAGCTCCTGGTTTCCTTCCAGCGTGATATAAGTGTATTTATCGTGGGAGATCAGATATCGGATCTTGGAAATGGGAAGGCTTACCTTCTGCTTCCCGTTATAAAAATCCAGGCTTCTGGTCTGAAAACGGAGCTTCTTTTTCGCGGTGTTAAGAATCTCTTCGATCTTCGCATAGTTAAATGTACGTTTTTCGATATAATCAAAACAGGCGTGTAACCTGACTGCACGCCAGATGTCTTCCCGGCTGGTGGTCAGGAACACAATCAGGGAATCTGCATTGCGCTTAAGTATCTGGCGGGCAGTCTCGATGCCGTCCGTCTCTCCCAGATAAATGTCCATAAAGATAAGCTGATACTCCTCGCAGGAGGACACCAAAAAAGCCTCACCGGAGCTATACCGGGTGAAGCAAAGAACGGGCGGGTGATGTTCTCCGTACTGATCCAAAAAAGAGGCCAGCAATCCTGCATCCGAATGATTATCTTCTACAATTGCTATATTCATCCTTATTCCTATCCTGTAAATGATTGAGTAACATATGATAAGTTTATTTTATCGTAAATGAGAGATAATATCCATCCTTTCTTTTATCTATTCACGACAAAAAAGTGCCGTTCGCGACAAATGAGACTGTCAAATGCCCGGGTATAGTCTGCGTTACAGATTTGTGCTAGATGATTGTGAGACAAACGTATACACAGAAAGCAACTTCCCAGCGCTGTCTGCAAAGAATATTACCATCACGAAATCCGATGTTTATGTACAATTTAAAGGTGACGCAGGGATATGGAGCAATGGCGTCGGACTTAGTGTCTCCGGTTCCCCTGCAATGCCTTTTTTTGATGTCTTTTTAATCGTTCACACCAAAAAAGTGTCGTTCACGCCAAATGGGAGAAATTGTTTAGACAATCCTGTATAATAAAAAACGGTATAAAACGCATAGCAAATTATATAGTAGAAAGATTAGAGAGACAGGAGGAAGATATGGTGGTCAGAAAAAGGAAGTTTAGATATTTGATCTTATTGACGGCCGGACTGCTTGCCGTCAATATGCCGCTCTCTGCGCAGGCGGAGGATATGGCTGTGGAGACAGAGATTAAAGTACCGGTGGAGGAAGAGGCGGCGGAGGATTTAAATCCAGTACCGAAAGAAGCTTTGAAGAAAAAAGAGATGTCTGATGAAAAGAATTCTAAATCAGAAGATTATAGAAGAGATTCAAGACGCAGGGCATATGACGAAAGCAAAAAAATGCCTAAAAGTACAAAGAATCAGCAGGTGGAGAACAGTGACAAGTCAGACGGAATGTATTTTGAATGGATGTCTGCACTGCCCAAAGAAGAGATGACATATTCTGCCGGAGGCGGTCAGATTACATGGATTCCGATACTGCAGGATAATGAGGTTGTCAGAGGAACAGTTATATTAAAAGATGCAGTTATAGAAAGTGCCGGAATCGGTATCGGATTTCCGGTGCCGGTTGATATCAAAGTGGAAGGAAAAAACAGAATTACATCAGATTCTATAGGAATATGTCTGCTGAGAAAAGAAGCTGCCGATCCGCAGGGATTGGATTTGAATATAACTGGGACTGGTTCATTAGAGATAAACAGTAAGAACGATGGAATAAAGTCAGCGGATAATATTGTGGTTGATACCGTACAACTGACGGTTATATACGGAGATTCGTCAGGAAGTTATAAAGGTCTTCATACGACGAGGGGAAATATAGAGATTAAGAACAGTGAGCACATAAAAGTAAGAAGTAATCCGGATGGAATCGGAAGTAACAGCAGCGCTATTTTCGCAGGGCAGAATCAGGGACAAAAGATAAGCATTGTAAAAAGCCATGTGACAGCGATTACCGAAAAAGGGGGAGCCATTGATGCAAATGCAGGGAATATAGAGCTTGTGTCCAGTGATGTAAGAGCTATCGGGAATACAAGTACAGGGCTGGTATCGGGAGCACTTAATTATTTTAGTGGCTGTACGATGGACGGAGGAACATTATTTGCAGACAATAAAGGAACTGACCTGGCAATACCGTCTGTACCTACTGCTCCTTTAAAGGCATCAAACAGCGCGGTTTTGTATGACGGGAAAGAAAATGGTCTTCCTCTTGAGGGAGACTTTGTATGGTATCTGTTGTGTACATATGATGAATCGGCAGATCAAATATTAACTGTAGGAAGATGCTTTGTATTCGGTGACGTCACGTGGAATGATAACATGAGGTTTGGGAGTGGAAAGTCATTTAATATCGGATACGTGGATAAGCCATCAACTCTCACAATCCCAGAGGGAGTTACAGTAGATATATCCGATGAGAGCTGGTTTAATGTGGGAAACAGCAGTTCACAGCCCAAAAGCAGGCTGATCAATTATGGAACGATAAATGTAGAAAGTAAAACCAGTATAGATACTTACCCGGATGCAACAGTTGTTAATCATGGAACAATAAATGTTTTGGACGGCGGTGAAGTATATAATTATTATATTCCAGCCTCCCAAAAAGGCGGCGTGTTTCAGAATAATGCTCAAATGACAATAGCTCAGGGTGGATTGTTCCAGAACCAGGGTCATTTGGAGAACGATGGAACAATTGAAGCTCCAGGTTCATTTTATACGGTTAGGCTCTCGAATTATGACGGCTCCATAGCTGGCGGGGGAGATATCAATGGATTTATAATCGAGATGCATAATGGTTCCTATGTGTATGCTGCGAGTGGACAGACAATTTTAAGGAAAGGACAAAAGCTGACGCTTGGAGCAAAGGATTCAAATAGCAGTGAAATGAAGTTAAAGGTTCTAGACGGCGCTGAACTGATCATAGAAGAAGGAGCGATCGTAGACGCAAGAACATATGTGACTAAAGACACTGTCGCAGATTTTATAGATCTAAGTGACACAATGGTGGTAAACGGAGAACTTTGGCTGCCTGAAAATACGCCCGAAGAGGTTTTGGACAAAATCGCAGATAATATCACCGGAAACGGTACAATTCGGCACGGCTCTACAGAGAAACATATCGTTACCATAAGCATAGGAGAGGAATTAAAAACTCAGCTAATTGAGCAGGGCGGCACCGTAACACTGCCAAAGAATCCGGTCAGAGACGGATATAACTTTGGCGGGTGGTATGTGGAAAATGGGGAAAGCTTTAAAGAATATGACGACCAGTCGCAGATTCAGCAGTCAATAAAGATCCTGTCTAAATGGATTGCTATCAATAAATGGGATGAGCCGCTTACCATAGAAAGCTGGAGCTACGGGGCTGAATCAAATAAACCGAAAGCAACCCCAAAATATGGAGAGAAAGTTGCTTATACATACAGCAGCACTGCAGATGGAGAATTTACAGATACTGTGCCGAAGGATGCCGGGACGTGGTATGTAAAAGCCGCTGTAGAAGCTTTTGAAGAAGGTCTTGACGGCTGGACTTCGCTTGAGAGCGGGGCGGTTTCTTTCAAGATTGAGCCGAAAACATATGAGGACGGCGGAAGCATCACGGTTTCCGAAATAAAAAGCGAGGAAGACATAAAGAATATCGTAATTAAAGATGGAGAAAAAGTGCTGGCCGAGAATGAAGACTATACGGTGACAACGTCTGAAGATGACAAAAAAGTGACGATAACCATTATCTTCAAAGGTAATTATACTGGGAAAGTGGAAAAGGAATGGCATAAGCAGGGAGAACCAGATACTCCGGACAAACCGGACACCCCAGACCAGCCAGACCAGCCGGATACGCCAGACCAGCCGGATCAGCCGGATCAGCCGGATACGCCAGATCAGCCAGACACGCCGGATCAGCCGGATATGCCAGACGCCCCAGACCAGCCGGACATGCCCGACGTTCCCGAAAACCCCGGTGAATCAGAAACTCCGGCATCAAAGCCTGACATTGCCAAAACCACAGCCGCGCTCAACGCCAAAGCAAAAGCAGCTCCATCCGGCGGTCGGCTCAAAGTCACATGGGGCAAGGTCAGCCAGGCAGACGGTTACGATATCTATGCAGGAAAGTGCGGCAATAAGGCGAAGCTTGTAAAAAGCATCAAAGGCAGCGGAAAAACCAACTTTTCCATAATCAAAATCGGTAAAAAGAAGGTTAGCCCCAAAGCTTCCTACAAGACTCAGATCCGAGCTTACCGTATCGTAAACGGCAAAAAGGAGATTATTGGCAGAAGCCTTACCCTCCACACCGCCGGGGAAAACCAGAAAGGCTATACCAATGCCAGGAGCCTCAAAGTGTCAAAGGCAAAGCTTACCATGAAAAAGGGAGCGGCAAAGAAAATCACGGCGAAGACGGTCAGGCAGAACAGTAAGAAAGCGCTGTTCCCGAAGAGCCATGTCGCTTCTTACCGCTATTACTCAACAGATAAGAGTATTGCGGCTGTCTCAAGGAGCGGCATGATTAAAGGCAGGAAAAAAGGATCGTGTACCATATATGCCGTGGCGGCGAATGGTGTGAAGAAAGGGATAAAAGTGACTGTTAAATAAAAGCCAGCGCTAACATAAAGCTGCTTCGGATATTGTTTAATCCGGGGCAGTATTTATTTGAAGAAAAGCAACAGAAAAATAATTTTATTTTGATAATCAAAATACTTGACAAACAAAATAAATAGATATATACTTTGAAAGTCAAAATTATTTAAGTTCAAAGTAAATGTTACTGCTCACCCGGTGAGCAGCAACAAATAAACGTGTCCTATCCGGCGCAGAAATAAGAGGAATACATATGACAGGAATCATCTGCGGGACGGGTTCATACGCGCCGTCCTATGTAATGGATAACAACGAGATAGCAACAATGGTCGAGACAAGCGACGAATGGATCAGGGAGCGTACCGGAGTAGCCACAAGGCATATCATCAAAGATGAGACGACGGTATCCATGGCCTGCGAGGCGGCAAAGAAAGCCCTTGATGACGGAGAAGTTAAACCGGAGGAAGTGGATCTCATCATCGTATCTACGATTTCTTCCAACATTATCCTGCCCTGTACGGCATGCGAAGTGCAAAAGGAGCTGGGGGCGGAGAATGCCACATGCTTTGATCTGAGCGCAGCCTGCAGCGGATTTGTTCTGGCGTACAACACCGCATTGGCGTACCTGTCCGGCGGGGTGTATCAGACAGCGCTGATTATCGGGAGCGAGAGCCTTTCCAACCTGACGAATTGGAAGGACAGAGGAACATGCATCCTGTTCGGGGACGGCGCGGGGGCGGCGGTGATGCGCGCAAAGGAAGGCAGAACGTACCTGCCAGCGACTCATTCCGACGGCATGAAGGGAAAAGCCCTCACCTGCTTAAGCCGCCATACGCATATAGACGCAAAGCGCATGAAAGACCCCGAATATTATATGCAGATGGATGGGCAGGCAGTGTTCAAATTTGCTGTGAAAAAGGTACCGGAGGTAGTGAACGAGGTGCTGAGTAAGAATCAGGTAAAGAAGGAAGAGATCGTCTGGTATATCCTGCATCAGGCTAACAGCAGGATCGTAGAGGCTGTGGCAAAGCGCCTTGACGAGCCGATAGAGAAATTCCCCATGAACCTTCAGGAGTACGGCAACACCTCCTCCGCCAGCATCGCTATCTTGCTGGATGAGATGAAGAAAAGCGGCAGATTAAAGAGCGGCCACAAGATCGTCATGGCAGGCTTTGGAGCAGGGCTTACGTGGGGAGCCACAGTGATGGAGTGGGGTTAGTACATTATTGCAATAAACCAGCCCGGTCCGCCAGAAGAAGCCAGAGGATTACTGTTCACTCCGTGACCAGCAGCATGCAAAATCCATGGGAGCATTTACTCTGGAGAGCAAGGAAAGAGCAGGTTTATAGATAACAAAAAAGAGCAGAAAAAGAGAAAAGGAGAAGATGAAAATGTTTGAGGAAATGAAAGACTTAATCGCAGAAGGGCTGAATATCGATGAGAGCAAGATCACAGAAGAGTCTTCCTTCAAGGACGACCTGGGCGCAGATTCACTGGATCTGTTCGAGCTGGTGATGAGCCTGGAGGACAAATATGACGTAGAGATTCCTTCCGAGGAATTAGAGAAGCTCCTGACCGTAGGAGACGTGATCAAATATATCGAAGAACACAAATAAGAAAAGAGAGGTTTTAAAGATGCAGACAGAAGTAACCAGATTACTTGGAATTGAATATCCGATTATTCAGGGCGGCATGGCATGGGTAGCCGAATACCACCTTGCGGCAGCGGTATCGAATGCAGGAGGCTTAGGGCTTATCGGCGCCGCAAGCGCTCCGGCTGACTGGGTGAGAGAGCAGATCAGGAAGGCAAAAGAACTGACCGGTCAACCGTTCGGGGTTAATATCATGCTTATGAGCCCATACGCAGATGAGGTTGCGAAGATCGTCGCAGAAGAAGGCGTAAAGGTCGTTACGACCGGAGCCGGAAATCCTGAGAAGTATATGAAGATGTGGAAAGAAGCGGGCGTCAAGGTCATTCCGGTGGTTGCTTCTGTCGCGCTTGCAAAACGTATGGAGAGAAGCGGAGCAGACGCAGTAGTAGCCGAGGGCTGTGAGGCCGGAGGACATATCGGAGAGAGTACGACGATGGTACTTGTCCCGCAGGTTGCGGACGCAGTAAATATACCGGTCATCGCGGCAGGAGGGATCGCGGACGGAAGAGGGATTGCAGCGGCATTTATGCTGGGGGCGAAGGGCGTACAGATGGGAACGCATTTTGTCGTAACTGAGGAATCCCAGGTACATGATAATTATAAGGAACGGATCATCAAGGCGAGAGACATTGATTCAAGGGTGACAGGAAGGACAACCGGGCATCCGGTCAGAGCGCTTCGCAATGAGATGACAAAACAGTATATTGAATTGGAAAATAAAGGCGCAGGCTTTGAAGAATTAGAGCAGCTGACACTGGGAGGATTGCGCAGAGCTGTCGTGGACGGCGACGTAGTGAACGGAAGTGTCATGGCAGGTCAGATCGCTGGCATGGTAAAGGAAAGACTGACCTGCAAGGAACTGATCGATAAATTAGTAAAAGAGACAGACGGGATTATCGGAGGAAAAGGATTTTATGAGTAAGACAGTATTTCTTTATCCGGGACAGGGAGCCCAGAAGGCAGGGATGGGTAAGGACTTTTACGAGAACAGCGCGCTGGCACGGGAGCTTTACGACCAGGCTTCTGAGGCGTTAGGCTTTGATATGAAGGCGCTCTGTTTTGAGGAAAACGATAAGCTCGATCTGACGGAATACACACAGGCGGCACTTGTGACTACCTGTCTTGCCATGACGAGGGCAGTCAGCGAGGCCGGGCTTAAGGCGGACGTCACCGCGGGCTTAAGTCTCGGCGAGTATGCGGCCATCGCGGCGGCAGGCGGGATGAAAGAGCTGGACGCCATCCGACTGGTGCGTAAGAGAGGGATACTGATGCAGAATACCGTGCCTGCAGGAGAGGGAGCCATGTGTGCCGTGATGGCCATGGAGGCGGAAAAAATCGAGCAGGTGATCGCGGACATCGCGGGGGTTACAGTGGCTAACTATAACTGCCCGGGACAGATCGTGATTACCGGAGAGACGCCAGCGGTAGAGACGGCGGCAGCGGCGCTTAAAGAGGCGGGAGCAAAACGGACGGTCATGCTGAATGTCAGCGGCCCGTTCCATTCCCCGATGCTTGTACCTGCAGGCGAAGAACTCAGAAAGGAGCTTGGGCAGGTGGAGCTGAGCCAGCTTAGGATCCCCTATATCACCAATGTCAATGCGAAGGAAGTGACAGATACCAGCGAGACAAGGGAGCTTCTTGCAAGGCAGGTAAGCTCGCCGGTGCGCTGGATGCAGAGCATGGAATATCTGATCGGCAGCGGTGCGGACACATTCGTGGAGATCGGGCCGGGCAGGACGCTTGCCGGCTTCATGAAAAAGATCAACCGGGATGTCAGGGTATTGAATATCGGCACATGGGACGACGTGGCGAAGGCCGTATCCGCCCTTAATTAAGAAAGCAGATCGGCAGGAATAAGAGAGCAGGCCGGCAGAACCAGAAAAACAGATCAGCAGGGCCAAGAAAGCAGGCCGGCGGAGATTAAGAAAGGGAAAACAGATGTTGACAGGAAAGATTGCAGTTGTAACCGGGGCGTCCAGGGGAATCGGAAGGGCGGTTGCCCTTAAGTTTGCGAAAGAGGGCGCATCGGTCATCATAAATTATAATGGCTCGCAGGACAAAGCCCTCGAGGTGAAGCAGGAGATTGAAGCCCAGGGCCAAAGCGCGGCCATATACCAGTGTGATGTGTCCGATTTTGACAAATGTGAGACATTTATCGCAGGGATCATCAAGGAGTATGGCCGGATAGACATTCTCGTGAATAATGCCGGTATAACCAGAGACGGTCTCCTGATGAAGATGTCAGAGGAAGATTTCGACAAGGTGATTGACACGAACCTTAAGGGAGCATTTAACACGATCCGCTTTGCCAGCAGGCAGATGCTCAAGCAGCGGGCCGGGCGTATCATCAATATGGCGTCGGTGGTAGGCGTGATGGGAAATGCGGGGCAGGCGAACTATGCGGCATCAAAGGCAGGAATCATCGGACTTACGAAAGCGGCGGCAAGAGAGCTTGCATCCAGAGGAGTTACGGTAAATGCCATAGCGCCGGGATTTATAGAGACGGACATGACAAAGATCCTGCCGGAGAAGGTGAAGGAGGCGTCGGTTTCCCAGATACCTCTCGGAAAGTTCGGCCAGGCGGAGCATGTAGCGGCAGCGGCAGTATTTCTGGCCTCTGAGGAGGCGGAGTATATTACCGGCCAGGTACTCCATGTAGACGGCGGCATGGCAATGTAGAAGCAAAGGTGCAGCAGCTCTGCAGATATACCTGCAGAACAGGTCTGCAGAGAGATTGGCAGGAAGGAGAAGCAGGATGAAGAGACGCGTAGTAGTGACGGGACTCGGCGCTGTAACGCCCATCGGCAACACAGTGGAGGAGTTCTGGAGCGGGATTAAGGAAGGAAAGGTAGGTATCGGAGAGATCACACGATTCGATACCGCAGATTATAAAGTAAAGCTGGCGGCAGAGGTAAAAGGCTTCAATGCAAAGGAACGCATGGACGCAAAGTCGGCAAAGCGGATGGAACCATTCGCCCAGTATGCAGTCGCGGCAGCGAAGGAAGCCTATGAGGATTCGGGACTTGACATAGAGAAAGAGGATCCCTTCCGTGCAGGTGTGATCGTCGGCTCCGGGATTGGAAGCCTTGAGACAGTAGAGCGGGAATATACGAAGATCCAGACAAAAGGTCCGGGGAAGGTGCACCCGCTGATGGTTCCGCTGATGATCTCCAATATGGCGGCGGGAAACATATCGATCCAGCTTGGATTCAAGGGGAAATGTACCAATGTTGTGACTGCCTGTGCATCGGGTACTAACTCGATCGGAGACGCTTTCCGGGCGATTCAATATGACGATGCGGATATTATGATCGCCGGAGGATGCGAGAGCTGTATCTGCCCGACAGGGGTGGCAGGCTTTACCGCTCTTACCGCGCTTTCTACTTCCGCAGACCCGAAGCGGGCATCCATTCCATTTGACCGGGCGCGGGACGGCTTTGTACTGGGTGAAGGCGCCGGGGTGGTCGTGTTAGAGGAGCTTGAGCACGCAAAGGCAAGAGGGGCGAAGATCTATGCGGAGGT
>Ga0137306_100750_pt1 | contig 40377 bp, 32 predicted proteins | sample Inofroosms_March_FD_97187 | JGI IMG/M metagenome (GOLD analysis project Ga0137306, IMG submission 97187) | Mouse cecal microbial communities from Vienna, Austria - N-Acetylneuraminic and N-Acetylglucosamine D2O microcosms_March | ecosystem: Host-associated > Mammals > Digestive system > Large...
GAACTATTACGCACACGCAACATTCGCTTCCGCAAGGGCTGAAATGGAAAGGCTGATCGCTGCATAGCCACAGAGCAATTTACTACTTCTTTTACTACCATTGAGAGGGAAAACCTAAAAGGTTTTGAGGATATATGAGAACTTCTCCCCATATCTAAAATGCCGGGAAAGCCCGAAAATACGGGCTATACCGACATATAAGAACTTCTAAAGAGATAATCTAAATTCACCCATAATTTTATAGAAGAATATTTCTTTATACATTTCATATAATCTCCCGCCATACGCTGGCTCTGATATTTTGACCGATCCATAAGCCGTTTTTATATTAGGCGGAGCCTGTATTTGATCTCCGGCATATCATACCGTCACCGCAGTTCTTTCCTTCTTCCATTCTCTGTGCCACTTTTTGACGATCTTCATATCCAGTTCCATAATTCCCGCTGTATCGTCGGGAGAAAATCCGTGCTGGAACATGTTGCATGCTGTCCGGCGGATATGGGCTTCTGTGGCGGTCCTGGCTTCCTTTTGGGCCTGGGCGCGTACCTTTTGGTCGAACTCATCCCGAACCTCCTGTTCGACCTGAATCCTCAGTTTGGCCTTGGCTTCGGCTAATTCGGGTGCGAATAATATCTGTAATGACCTCATGTCTTCCTCCTTCTTGATTTTTTGTATCAGTTCTGGATTGGCCTTCATCAGCAGTTCCAGAACCGCTTCCCGATTGGCATCCGGACTTTCGTCTACTTCTTTTAACAATTGTTTTACATGAGTTCTGTCATGATCCGTGAAGGAATCTGTCAGCGCGTTAAGCCAGGGATAACTGCCTCCGTATCTGGGATGAGCAACAATCATGTATGTACGAAACAGACCGGATCCTGCGGCTTCGTAGATTCCCGGAGAGATGGTTGTTATAACCATTTTACAACAGTTTTTCAGGTATTTCAACAGCTTTAAAGGACGCTTGGAGCAGACCAGGATATTGTATCTGGACAGAATGCCGCAGAGATTGTTTTCGTTACCAGAGGGAATATCAGACTGTTTTTTGATGATCACCAGATCTGCCTGAAGAGGCTTTTTTGAGAGATTATATTCTGAGAGAAAATCCATTTCGCCGGCCTGATCTTCCAGTTCTATCTGTATGGCGGCGCAGAATCCGGGATGCCATTGTAATTTTTCTTTTTTCATTAAATTCCTTTCGTACAGATTATGTTTTAACCGTGAAAATCAGGCCGATCAGGCCCCTATTAAAAAGATTGATCCGATAAAATGAATGATAGATAAATGCTGTTTCTGATGCCAGTATACCATTGCCAGGCAGGAGATTCAAGTACTTTATAAATTTAAAGAGATCAAAAAACCGGCGGGGGCATCCCGCCGGTTCTTTCACTGCTTTTTGTCCAGATTTTTCTGCGCCGTAGCCAGCATGAGCTTGATCCGGTTCAGCTGGTTCACTTCGCTGGCGCCCGGGTCGTAGTCCACGGCGATGATATTGGAGCCGGGATAGGCCCGCCGCAGTTCTTTGATCACGCCTTTTCCCACGATATGGTTGGGGAGACAGCCGAAAGGCTGAGTACAGACAATATTCTCCACGCCGCTGTGGATCAGTTCCAGCATCTCGCCGGTAAGGAACCAGCCTTCGCCGGTCTGATTGCCCAGGGAGACGAATTCCCGGGCCATCCGGGCCAGATCCTGGATTCGGGCGGGAGCGGTAAAGTGTGTGCTGGCCAGAAATTCTTTCCGGGCCACCTTCCGCAGGTATTCCAGCAGGGAAATTCCCACGTTGCACAACCTGGCCGTGGAGGTTTTGCCTCCCAGATTCTCCGCCTTGAAGTTCGTGTTGTAGAAACAGTACAGAAGAAAATCCATCAGGTCCGGCATGACCGCCTCGGCGCCTTCGGATTCCAGCAGCTGCACGATGTGGTTGTTGGCCAGAGGAGAGAATTTTACCAGGATCTCTCCCACGATGCCTACCCTGGGCTTTTTCACATCGAGTCTGGGAAGGGTGTCAAATTCCCGGATAATCCCTTTTACGTTCCGATAAAACTCCATCATAGCCGGGGAGCGCTTGGAAAGGGAAGCGATACATCTCTTTTTCCAGGCCTGATGAAGCCTGTCTGCGGCTCCCGGTTCTTTCTCATAGGGTCTGGTGGCATAGAGAACTCTCATGAAGATGTCTCCGTAGACCACTGCCTGCATACATTTGATGAGAAGAGGGACCGTAAGCTGGAACCCGGGGTTGGTCTCCATGCCGTTGGCGTTGATGGAGATAACCGGGATCTGAGCCATGCCTGCTTTTTCCAGGGCACGGCGGATGAATCCGATATAGTTGGAAGCCCGGCAGCCGCCGCCGGTCTGGCTCATGAATACGGCGGTGTGATCCAGGTCGTATCTGCCGGACAGAAGGGCCTGCATCACCTGCCCGATGACGATGAGAGACGGATAGCAGGCATCGTTGTTTACATACTGCAGTCCCACGTCGATAGCAGAGCGGTCGTCGTTTTTCAGGATCTCGATCTGATAGCCAAAGGACCGGATAGCCGGTTCCAGCAGGTCAAAGTGGATGGGAGACATCTGAGGGCACAGAAGAGTGTAGGTCTTCTTCATCTCTTTGGTGAACATGACCCGGTTGTAGGCGCTGCTGACCATCTTTCTCTCAAAATGATTGATATCCCTCACCTTCAGGGCGGCGATGAGAGAGCGGACCCGGATGCGGGCGGCTCCCAGGCTGTTGACCTCGTCGATCTTTAAGACCGTATAAATCTTCCCGGCAGCGGAAAGAATATCATGTACCTGGTCCGTAGTGACGGCATCCAGGCCGCAGCCGAAGGAATTGAGCTGAATCAGGTCCAGAAAGTCGCTTGTCTTTACATAGGAAGCGGCGGCATAGAGTCTGGAGTGATACATCCACTGATCCGTCACGATAAGAGGACGTTCCACCTGTCCCAGATGGGAGACGGAGTCTTCCGTAAGAACCGCCATGCCGTAGGAGGTGATCATATCCGGGATTCCGTGGTGGATCTCCGGATCGATATGATAGGGTCTGCCGGCCAGGACGATGCCGTGACGATTGTGGTCTTTTAACCACTGAATCGTCTCCTCGCCTTTTTTCTGCAGATCCAGACGGGAAGCCATAAGCTCCTGCCAGCCTTTATGAACGGCATCCAGAACTTCTTTTTCGGGGATGCCAAATTCCTTTTTAAATTCTGCGGCCAGCTGGCGTCCCAGGATCTCTTCGCTGGTAAATGCCATGAAAGGGTTCAGGAACCGGACCTGTTTTTCGGCCAGCTCCTCCACATTGTTCTTGATGTTCTCGGCATAGGAGGTGACCATGGGGCAGTTGTAATGATTGCCGGCCTCCGGCTGTTCATTCCTCTCATAAGGAATGCAGGGATAAAAGATGGTCCGGATGCCCTGGGCGATGAGCCAGGATACATGTCCGTGTACGATCTTGGCCGGATAACATTCCGACTCGCTGGGAATGGATTCGATGCCCAGTTCGTAGATCTTTCTCGTTGACTGGGGGGAAAGTACAGTCCGAAAGCCCAGCTCTTTAAAAAATACGGCCCAGAAAGGATAGTTTTCATAAAAATTCAGTACTCTGGGGATGCCGATGGTTCCCCGGGAAGCCATGTCCGGAGTCAGGGCCTCATAGTCAAACATCCGGTGGTATTTGTAGTCGAAGAGGTTGGGAACTTCTTTTTTAATCTTCTCTTTGCCCAGTCCCCTCTCGCAGCGGTTTCCGCTGATGAACTGGCGTCCTCCCTCAAACCGGTTGACTGTCAGGACGCACCGGTTGGTACAGCCCTTGCATCGGGCCATGGAAGTCTCGTATTTCAGATTGATGATCTTGTCCAGGGGCAGAAGAGTGGTGCGGCGTCCCTCTTCATACCGTTCTCTCGCGATCAGAGCGGCGCCGAAAGCGCCCATGATCCCTGCGATGTCAGGACGGACGGCTTCACAGCCGGATATTTTCTCGAAACTGCGCAGCACCGCATCATTATAAAAAGTGCCGCCCTGGACTACCACATGGGAGCCCAGATCAGAAGGATTGGTGATCTTGATCACCTTGTAGAGCGCGTTTTTGATTACCGAGTAGGCCAGTCCGGCGGAGATATCGGCCACGCTGGCCCCCTCCTTCTGGGCCTGTTTTACATTGGAATTCATAAATACGGTGCAGCGGGTTCCCAGGTCCGTGGGATTTTGGGCAAACAGGGCTTCTTTTGCAAAATCTTCCACAGAATAGTTGAGGGATCTGGCGAAGGTTTCGATGAAGGAGCCGCAGCCCGAGGAACAGGCCTCGTTGAGCTGAACACTGTCCACGGTCTTATCCCGGATCTTGATGCATTTCATATCCTGGCCGCCGATGTCCAGGATACAGTCTACCTGGGGATCGAAAAATGCTGCAGCATAATAGTGGGAGATGGTCTCCACTTCGCCTTCATCCATCATCAGGGCCGCCTTTAAGAGGGCTTCCCCGTAGCCGGTGGAACAGGACCAGGCGATGACAGCGGTATCAGGCAGCAGAGCCCGGATCTCACGCATGGAGCGGATGGCAGTGGCCAGAGGGCTTCCGTTGTTGTTGCTGTAGAAGTGGTACAGCAGAGTGCCGTCTTCCCCGACCAGAGCCACTTTGGTGGTGGTGGAGCCGGCATCGATGCCCAGAAAGCAGTTGCCCTCATAAGAGGCCAGAGGCGCTTTCTTCACCATGTGGCAGTTGTGACGGGCAGTGAAGCGGTCATAATCTTCCTGATCCATGAACAGGGGCTCCATGCGCTTCACCTCGAAATCCATCTTGATGCCGTGAGTCAGCCGGGTCACCATCTCGTCAAGGGAGATGCTCATATCTTCTCTGCTGTTCATGGCAGCGCCGAGAGCGGCAAAAAGGTGGGAATGGGCAGGAGCGATGATCTGTTCTCCGGACAGGTTCAGAGTCCGGATAAATGCCTGGCGCAGTTCCGGCAGGAAATGGAGAGGTCCTCCGAGAAACGCCACATTGCCCCGGATAGGCTTGCCGCAGGCCAGGCCGCTGATGGTCTGGTTGACCACTGCCTGGAAGATGGAGGCGGCCAGGTCCTCTCTGGTAGCTCCCTCATTGATCAGGGGCTGGATATCGGATTTGGCGAATACGCCGCATCTGGCAGCGATGGGGTAGATCATCTGGTAGTCTCTGGCATACTCGTTGAGTCCCGAGGCATCGGTCTGCAGAAGAGCTGCCATCTGGTCAATAAAAGAACCGGTACCGCCTGCGCAGATCCCGTTCATGCGCTGGTCAATACCGCCGGAAAAATAGATGATCTTGGCATCTTCCCCGCCCAGCTCGATCGCCACATCGGTCCGGGGCGCTTCTGCCTGAAGAGCCGTGGCCACAGCCACCACCTCCTGGACAAAGGGAACCTCCAGATGGGAGGCCAGAGTCAGACCTCCGGAACCGGTGATGACAGGGTGCAGGATCAGCTCTCCCAGCTTTTCCCGGGCCCGTGTCAGGAGAAGAGCCAGGGTTTCCTGGATGTTGGCGTAGTGTCTCTCATAGTCGGCAAACAGCATATGGTGCTCGCTGTCGGTGACTGCTATTTTTACAGTGGTGGAACCGATATCGATCCCTAAAGAGTAATTGTTTTTCATATTTGCGGGGTAAATCCCTGCCTCCTTTGCATAAAGACATGCCCGACGGGCTGAAGTAACATGTATATGGGCATACCGTAGGTAGTGTACCATAAATTAAGAAAGAAAACAATTGGGGGGCACTGTTAAAAAATTGTTAACTGCCTCTAAAAATATGGTGAAAATGCTTATATAGTTCCGGAGGCTTGTGCAGATTTGTTTGACAAACCTCTTGGCACAAACTATAATGGTAAAGTCAAGGATATATTTGGAAAAAACCGCTTACAGGAAAAGGGTGAGACTATGATTCAGATCTTTATGACAGAGGATGGGGGGATCCATCAGAGGGATGAGGTAGAAAACGGCGTCTGGATGGCCCTTACGGATCCTACGGCTACGGAGATCCTGGAGATTTCGGAGAGTTACGGTATCGATCCGGACCATCTGAGAGCCCCTCTGGATGAGGAGGAACGTTCCCGTATAGAACTGGAGGATCATTACACTCTGATCCTGGTGGATATTCCGGCTATTGAGGAGAGAAGCGAGAAGGACTGGTATGTGACCATTCCTCTGGGAATCATCGTTACGGAGCAGATGATCATCACCATATGTCTGGAGGAGACGCCGATCCTGACAGCATTTATGGACGGAAGAGTGAAAGAATTTTATACTTATATGAAGACCAGGTTTATCCTGCAGATCCTCTATAAAAACGCTTCCATGTACCTGCAGTACTTAAGAGTCATTGACAAGAAGAGCGATGTGGTGGAGAGGAAGCTTCACAAGGCTCAGAAGAATCAGGAGCTGATGGAGCTTCTGGAACTGGAGAAGAGCCTTCTGTATTTTTCCACGTCACTCCGTTCCAACGAAGTAGTCCTGGAGAAACTGATGAAGACGGATAAGATCAAGAAATATCCGGAAGATACGGAGCTTCTTGAAGATGTCATCATCGAGAACAAACAGGCCATTGAGATGGCCAATATCTACAGCGGCAACCTGAATGTGACCACGGAGGCAGTGGCTTCGGTGATTTCCAACAATCTGAATATCGTGATGAAGCTTCTGACCACCATCACTCTGGTTATGGCGATCCCCACTATGATAGCCAGCTTTTACGGTATGAATGTTCTTGGGATCCCATTTGCAACTCATCCGGAAGGATTCTGGATCGTTATCGGATTTACAGTTGTGCTGTCTCTGGTAGTGACCCTGATTTTTTCCAAGAAAGACCTGTTTTAATCTTGCAGGAAAGGATAATAACATGAAGTTTTTTCGCAAACTGGAACAAAAGTACGGGAGATATGCCATCAGTAATCTGATGTACTATATCGTGATCCTCTATGGGATGGGTCTGATCCTGTATCTGCTTAATCCCATGTTCTACTGGCTTTACCTGTCTCTGGATATGGCTGCCATTTTCCACGGCCAGATCTGGCGTCTGGTGACTTTCCTCATCTATCCTCCGGCGCTGGGAAGCTGGGTGCTGAGCGACATTTTCTTCGGGGTTATCGCTCTGTTCATGTACCACAGCCTGGGACTTACCCTGGAGCGTGTCTGGGGATCTTTCCGGTTTAACGTGTTCTTTTTTATGGGTGTTATCGGTCAGATTCTGGCGGCGCTGGCGGGATATGTGGTATTTCATGAGAGTTACTACATCACCACCGGTTTCCTGAATTTCTCCATATTCCTGGCGTTTGCCGTCTGTTTTCCTGACGTGCAGTTTCTGCTGTTTATGGTGATCCCCATCAAGGCCAAATGGCTGGCAGTGGCGGAGACCGCGGTGTATGCCTACAGTTTTGTCAAAGGGACGGCCAGCATCCGGTGTGAGATCATTCTGTCCCTGATCAATGTGATCCTGTTTGTGGCTATGACCCGTAATTATCAGCGCTACAGTCCCAGGGAGATGAAGCGGAAACACGATTTCAAAACCAGGATCAAGGCTGTGCCCAGAGGACGCACGATCCACCGATGTGCAGTCTGCGGCCGCACGGAGCAGGATGACCCCAATCTGGAGTTCCGGTACTGTTCCAAATGTAAAGGCGGCCTGGAATACTGCCAGGATCATCTGTATACCCATCAGCACGTGACGGAAGACATCGCCCGTCTTCACGATCATTAGACAAACAGGGAGGAGCTTTATATTATGAAGAAAACAAAGATCATCTGCACCATGGGCCCCAACTCCGATGACCGCAGGGTCATGGTGGATCTTGCCTTAAACGGCATGGACATTGCAAGATTTAATTTTTCTCACGGGGATCACGAAGAACAGAAGGCGCGTCTGGACCAGTTAAAGAGTGTGAGAGAAGAACTGGGTCTTCCCATCGCCGCTCTTTTGGATACCAAAGGGCCTGAGATCCGCACGGGACTGTTAAAAGACGGAAAAAAAGTGACTCTGACAGAGGGTCAGGAATTTACCCTGACCACAAGAGCTGTGGAAGGCGACGAGAATGTCTGCCATATCAATTACGGCGGTCTTAATGAGGACGTGGTTCCCGGCAACCGTATTCTGATCGACGACGGCCTGATCGAGCTTCAGGTAGAGCAGGTCGAGGGAACGGAGATCCGCTGCCGGGTGGTCAACGGCGGCGAGCTGGGCCAGAGAAAAGGAGTCAATGTCCCCAATGTCAGGGTGAAGCTTCCTGCCCTGACGGAGAAGGACAAGGAAGATATCTGGTTCGGGATCGAGGAGGGCTTTGATTTTATCGCCGCTTCCTTTGTCCGCAATGCGGATGCCATCATAGAGATCAAACAGATGCTGGATGTGGCCGGTTCCAGTATCAAAGTCATCGCCAAAATCGAGAATGCGGAGGGTATCGACAATATTGACTCTATTATCCAGGCCAGCGACGGCATTATGGTAGCCAGAGGCGACATGGGCGTGGAGATCCCTGCAGAGCGGGTTCCCTACATTCAGAAAGAGATCATCCGCAAGTGCAACGAGGCCAGCAAGCCGGTGATCACGGCTACTCAGATGCTGGATTCCATGATCCGCAATCCCCGTCCCACCAGGGCGGAGGTGACAGATGTGGCCAATGCGGTCTATGACGGTACCGACGCGGTGATGCTGTCCGGGGAAACCGCCATGGGCAAATATCCTGTGGAAGCTCTGAAGATGATGGCTCAGATCGCGGAGGAGACCGAGTCCCATCTGGATTACAGCGCATATCTCAGGCGCAACGTGTCGGCGGAGAACCTGCGCAGGATCTCCAATGCGGTCTGCTTTTCCTCTGTTTCCACTGCCCATGATCTGGAGGCCAAAGTGATCATCGCCCCCAGCATCAGCGGGTTTACGGCAGGCCTTCTGTCAAAATACCGCCCCGGCGCCAGAATCATCGGTCTGTCTCCCAGCGGTACGGCTGTGCGTCAGATGCAGATCCTCTGGGGTGTCACGCCGTTTCTGGCCAAACGGGCAGATTCCACAGATATCCTCATCGCTTCTTCCGTAGACCTGCTGCGGGGAAAAGGAATCCTGGAATCCGGCGATGTGGCGGTAGTCACTGCCGGAGTGGTCAGCCACGAACGCCGTCATGAACCGGCTCAGGATACCAACATCATGAGGATCGTAAATATTTTATAGGATCTTTCCGTTATCGGGGGATCATCGGTCAGACGAAGGGGTCTGCTGCGGGGTCTGCAGTTTCGGCTGCACTGCTTCGCGGCAGGCCTTTTGTTTAAGAAAGACGTCTGAGTGAGGGAACCTGCCGAAACAGGGCTTCTTTATCAAGATAAAAATCACAAAAAGAGAGGAACAGGACTATGAAAAAGGAGACATTTGTAACACTGGAGCAGCTGCAGCAGATCACGAAAGATTACCCGACGCCCTTTCACCTTTACGACGAGAAGGGGATCCGGGACAACGCAAACCGGCTGAAAGAGGCATTTGCCTGGAATAAAGGCTTTAAAGAGTATTTTGCAGTCAAGGCCACGCCCAATCCCTTTATCCTCAAGATCTTGAAGGAATGCGGATGCGGGACCGACTGCTCTTCCATGACGGAGCTGATGATGTCCGAGGCCTGCGGTTTTAAGGGACATGATATCATGTTCTCGTCTAACGATACGCCTCCCGAGGAGTTTCGGTTTGCAGACCAGCTGGGAGCCATCATCAATCTGGACGATTTCACTCATATCCGGTGTCTGGAGGAGACCATCGGGAAGATCCCGGAGACGGTCTGCTGCCGGTATAATCCGGGCGGAGTGTTTAAGATCAGCAACAACATCATGGACAATCCGGGGGATTCCAAATACGGTATGACCACGGAACAGATCTTTGAGGCGTTTAAGATTCTGAAGGAAAAGGGAGTCAGACATTTCGGCATCCACGCATTCCTGGTCAGCAACACGGTGACCAATGAATATTATCCCATGCTGGCCAGGATCCTGTTTGAGCTGGCAGTCCGGCTTCATGAGGAGACCGGCGCGGATATCCGGTTTATCAATCTGTCAGGAGGCATCGGTATCCCTTACCGTCCGGACCAGGAGGCAAACGATATCATGGTCATCGGGGAGGGAGTGAGGAAGGTCTATGAGGAGGTCCTGGTGCCTGCAGGCATGGGAGACGTGGCCCTGTACACGGAGCTGGGACGGTTTATGCTGGCACCCTACGGCTGTCTGGTCACCAGAGCTATCCATGAAAAGCATACTTACAAGGAATATATCGGTGTGGATGCCTGTGCTGTCAACCTGATGCGCCCGGCGGTTTACGGAGCTTACCATCACATCACCGTGGCAGGGAAGGAAGAAAAGGCCTGCGATCACAAGTATGATGTAGTGGGATCTCTGTGTGAGAACTGTGACAAATTTGCCATTGACAGGGAACTGCCGGAGATCGAGAAAGGAGACCTTCTGATCATCCACGACACGGGGGCTCACGGATTTTCCATGGGATATAATTACAACGGCAAGCTCCGGTCAGCAGAGCTTCTGCTAAAGGAAGACGGCTCCGTGGAGATGATCCGCAGGGCCGAGACGCCGAAGGATTATTTTGCCACTTTTGATTTCTGCGGCCTGCTTAAGGATTATCACTGAGGCGGCGAAAGGATTTTGTAAGAGAACCGAAAGAACCTATTACAAAAAAATACAGAGGGAAGAAGTGCTTTGGGGAGCGCTTCTTCCCTCTGCTTTTGTATAAATTTTCCATGGCAGGCTGGGGAAAAACCTGGGAGAGGCCTTTCTGGATCACGGCCCGGGACAGGAAAAAACCCCACATTGCAGCAAGTGTGGGGTGAGTGCTTTTTCTTTTGAATCAGGATTAAAAGGATTAAGGATTTAAGGTTGTGCATTTCTTATGATCCTAGTATAGCACAGCGGCCAGGAAAATGTTTGTAGAATGTTTAAATAGATTATGAAGAAATTCTTAAGGTTGCCAGAGAGAAACAAAGAGCCGGCGTCGGGAATATCTTAAAGAAAAGAATAAAATAAGGAAATCATTGTGAATCGTGCAAAACAGGTGATTCATTGGGGGACAGGAGCCGACAGGGCGCTGACCGGATGCGGAGTGGGCGTGGCGGTGCTGGACACGGGTGTCTATCCCCATATAGATTTTGGACAGAGGATCGCCGCCTTTCATGACGTGGTGAGGCGGAGGGAATGTCCCTATGACGACAACGGGCACGGAACCCATATTGCGGCCATTATCGGAGGCAGCGGGGAGGCATCCGGGGGAAGGTATCGGGGGATGGCCCCCGGGTGCCATCTGGTCTGCGTGAAGGTTCTGGATGCCAAGGGAGGAGGATATGCCTCTGATGTGCTTACAGGGCTGAAATGGATCAGGGACCATAAAGAACAGTACGGGATCCGGATTCTCAATATCTCTGTCGGCTCCTATTCCCGCAGGAATATGGGGGAGAATTCCGCGCTGGTGAGAGGCGTGGATGCGGCCTGGGACGACGGCCTGGTGGTAGTGGTGGCAGCCGGCAACAACGGGCCGGGCCGCATGACGGTGACCACGCCGGGTATCAGCAGAAAGGTGATCACCGTAGGCTGCTCGGACGACGACAAGGAGGTCAATGTCATGGGAACCAGGATGGTGGATTATTCGGGCCGGGGACCTACAGGGTCCTGTATCTGCAAGCCGGAGATTCTGGCTCCCGGCGCAGCCATCATCAGCTGCTGCAACGGGGAGAACAGGTATTCCGTAAAAAGCGGAACATCCATGTCCACCCCTATCGTGGCAGGGGCCATCGCCCTTTTACTGGAAAAATATCCTGATATGAGCAACCGGGACGTGAAGCTGCGTCTGAGAGAGCGGGCGGTGGACCTGGGACTTCCCAGGAATCAGCAGGGCTGGGGGCTTTTGGATGTGGAGAGGCTTTTGGCGGATGAAAGGGAATGTGTGTGAGAGAAGATCGGAAGCAGCTGCCGGGAAAGTCCCGGAAGCTGCTCCCGGTGGTGAAATTATGTATTATTTCTCTATCAAACGTTGTATGCCGGTTACGAAAACCTGAAAGCTGACAGAGGTATTGTTCTTGATATCCATATGAGGAGCGATTCGTTTGGCGCCTTCGATCTGCTGGTGGTCCGGTATCAGCTTATACAATTCTTCCTTGGGAGAAGGAATGTTGTCAGGGATGCGATACTTTTTTTGCTTCGACAGATTTTTTAACTTTGTCTTTCCGTAGGCCTTTGTCAGTGCGTTGATATCGCCAAAATACCAGGATTCCAATTCCTGACAGGCAATTCTGACAAGAACAGGCCGGTCGGTTACTTTGCATAGTTCTAATAGGGACTGTTTTAATTCTATACAGTCTTTATTATCCTGATCATGCAGAATCACAAAACGGATATCGCCAGGTTCGTTCCAGCCTCTCAGTTTTTTGGGAATCGATTTTTCCAGATCGCGCTTTCCGTTATGCGGGATGACCTGGAAATCTACATGGGGAGGCAAAATGCGGGGCAGTAATTCTAACAGGAGATATTTCATGGAGGGTTCTTCTAAAAGAAAAATCAGTTTCATCGTTTGTTTCCTCCTGCTTTTGCAGCAGCTTCCAACAGGATCCCCTGGCTCCAGAGAGCGCCGGGAAGATCGCCTTCCCGATACAGGGAGGCGACTAAAGGCAGATCGCATGCGCGTACAATTCTGGTATAGCCGTTTTCTTTGACAAGACAATACAGCTCATCAAGCCGTACTGCATTTAAAAAATCCGGCGAATGTGTAGAGATAAAAACCTGTCCGCCAATGTTCGAATAATGCCGGAATTCTTCTGCCAGCTGGGAGAGAAGCTCAGGGTACAGTTGATTTTCCGGTTCCTCAACACAGAGTAATGCATGGGGGCTGGGATCACTCAGCAAGACCAGATAGGTAAACATTTTGATCGTTCCGTCGGAGACAAACTTGGAGGAGAAGGGATTTTTGAACTGACCATCCTGAAAACGGAGAATGACATATCCATCCTCCGTGACTTTTGCCTCCACATTGGTTACTCCGGGTACCCGTTCTCTCATGGCATTTAAGATGGAATCAAATCGCTCTCTGTGATTGTCGTACAGATATTTGGCGACCTGGGCCAGATTATCTCCCGTGGTAGAAAGGGATTCGCTGTATCCTGCCTCCTGCCGTCCGCGGGCGTTTTCAATATGAAAATCCGATACATACCAGTCCTCGATTAACTTTCTGAGAGAAGCCATGGCAGGAAAGTTTTCAAACTGACCTAAGCCCTTTACTGCCAGTATGTCAGGGGCAGATACTTTCTGGGGGGCACGATTTGCCTTTTGTACATCTTCATAAGACTGGAGTTCTCCCTCGGCGGCAACGCCTTCTCCGTCGGCGAAGTCAAGGATTTTCCAGGGAGCTCCGTATTGGCCTCTCCGGAACCGCATGATTTCTTTTTTGACTACCGGCGCAGATCGTTCATTTAATCCGATTGTGAGTTCATAAGTAATCACCGGTTCGCCTGGAGAGGGGCGAAATTTGATCTCAAACGCCAGATTCCCGGTCTGATCACGGGAAACCACCTCCTGAAAGCCTCCGCGTTTGGCCAGTGCAGACCGGACATTGCTGGAGAGACAATCATGTAAAAAACCGAATATATCGAAAAAAGTTGTCTTTCCGGCACCGTTTTGTCCCATAAAGACAGCCATGGGAGGTATCTTTTTCACAGATACGTTCTGAAATACCCGAAAATTACGAATGCGCAATGATTCTATCTGCATTGTTTCTGCTCCCTTCTGCAGTAATCTGTCATAAGATTATTATATAGTGTATCTTTTCTTGCATCAAGGCCCCCGAAAGGATTTTCAATAATGTACGGTTTCCAGAAAATACAGCAGATAACAGACTGCCAGCAGGTCGGCGCTTCCTCCGGGAGAAAGGTTTTTCTCCACAAATTCACGGTCCAGCCGGCGCAGGTTCTCTCTGTCCGGATATGGCTCCCGGTCCAGCAGCTGCCTGATCTCTGCCGCAGTCTCCTGCTGGGTCTTCAGGCTGCTGCGGGCGATGAGATTGGTGTCAACGGCAGCCGTCATGAGGGCGAGAAGGGCGCCGCAGCCGGCATCGTTGACGGAGAGGCCCCGGGCGATCCCCTCTTTTAAGACGGGGAGTCCTGCATCTCTCACGGCGGGAAGCCCTTTTTCCATCTGTCCCCTTACTCCCGTGATGTGATACCGCAGGTATAATTTCTGCCCTGTGGTGACGGCGTTTTCTTCTGTCAGCCCGGCAAAATCCGCGTCTGTAAGCCCTTTGGTCATGGCGGCGCATGTATCCAGAATCACATCCGGATCTTTCCACTGTTCCCGGGAAAGGCGGCCCAGGGCACCGCAGAGGATTCCCATGGAGAAGACTGCCCCCTTGTGTGTGTTGACTCCTCCGGTGGCGGAAAACATAGCTGTCTCCGCCTTTCTGCCGGCAAAGCGGATCCGGTCAAAGGTACGGAGGCCGGGCCGGTCTGCCGTCTGTCTTCCGATACGGGTACAGGTCTCAAAATAGGGCCAGAGAGCGCTGGCGCTGTCCATGAAAGTGAAGATATCCATATCCTTGTGGCTGCCGTTTCCCTCCCGGTCCACCAGCCCCGGCTTGGGAGTGGTGCAGACCTCGTACAGCAGGGCCCGGCAGGCCAGTCCGGCGGCGAGACGGGCATCCTCATCTTCCACGGCACGGGTAAGAATCTTTGCTGTTTTTGTCCGGAGCTGCTCCACTGTATGGGCCCGGCTGCGGGCGCAGTCTTTTCCCGAACCTCCGCATATGAGACAGGGGCGGGGGGGAAGATCTAAGTCGGAGCGCTCCGCTTTTTTTCCGTCAGGTTTCAGCACATCCATATCGAACAATCTTCCCAGTTCGGAATCGTCTTCTATGGAGCAGGTGATCTCCTTGATAAAAAGGACATCGGCATCGATGACATAATATGCCTCGTTTCCCGAGGGTTCGTTGAATTCCGTAAAATAAACGGGTGTGATTTTCAGAGAATCCAGCTGCTCTTTTAAAAAACGGTTTCCCAGCTCAAACCCTTTCCGGATCAGAGGATCATTTTTCACAGGCCCTGCAATGTTCATGGTAAAGCAGATCATGGGCAGCCGGTACCGGGTCAGAAGTTCCTGCTGACGGAAAACCCGGCGTTCCCGGGCATCAAGCATTTCCGCTAAGGTTACATGATATTCCATAAAAGTTTCCTTTCGTTATAAACAGGCCCCATGGCCATATAAGATTCATTCTTTTTTTATGATACTACAGATTGGGGCCGGTGAAAAGTGTTTTCCCGAGACGGAAATTGTCAGAAAGCAGAATTGCCGGAGTGAATATTGTTTGATTTAACAGAGGCGATATGGTATGATTGTGTAAAAGAAAATGTTTAGCAGGAGGGGATCCCATGAAGAATAAGCTGTTCCTGAGATGTATGTGTCTGTGTATACTGGCAGGTTTTCTTGTGAATCTGCGGTCGGTCGTAATGCTTTTTAATGAAGCAGCGGCAGGAATGATCCCGGATCGCGGTTTTGGCTCATCCCTGATGAGTATGGGCAATAAGATACAAAGTTCTCTGGTCCCGGGACTTGCCGCCGGCTTTGCCGGACTGATGATGAGCCGGAAGCTGAGACTGTGGCAGGGCTGTCTGCTTTGCTTAAGTCTTCCGTTCTTTGATGTTCTGTTTCAGTGCGTCCTGATTCCTCTGTTGAGTATACTCTTTGCACCGGGATCTTATTCTATAACGTTGTCGGCAGTTATTTTTAATTACACTGTAACTCAGAGTTATTCATTTCAGGTTTTCTTTATTGCTCTGATCTTTTATGGGATTCTTGAGAAAAACAGGCTGGTTGTTCTGACGTCTGCAGTCTGGAACATGGGCTGGTATGTTCTTTTATATCTGATCCCGCCGTTTTTTCCCCGGTTTGATTATAATCAGATGCGCATGGATCAGGGAGAGCTGACCAGAAGGTGGATGCTTTATGGCCTGTCCTATTTAGCTGTCGTTTTATTGCTGGTTTTTGTATTCTGTGATATAAAAAAGCAGAAGAGAGAATGATAAATGATTCATTGTTAGACTTTTACAAAGGAGGATCTGACCATGTGGTTTCTGTTTGCATTACTGTCGGCAGTCTTTGCCGCGCTTACTTCCATCCTGGCGAAAGTGGGGATTGACGGAGTGGATTCCAACCTGGCCACTGCCATAAGGACCATGGTTGTGGTCGTCATGGCATGGGGGATGGTGTTCTTAACCCATGCCCAGAACGGCATATGGTCCATCAGCAGGAAAAGCTGGCTGTTTCTCATCCTGTCAGGTCTGGCCACGGGGGCATCCTGGCTGTGCTACTACCGGGCGCTGCGGCTGGGACAGGTCTCTAAAGTAGTTCCGGTTGACAAACTGAGCGTGGTGTTTACGCTGCTGCTGGCTTTCCTCTTCTTACATGAGGAATTTACGGCAAAATCCCTTTTGGGATGTATTTTCATAAGCGCGGGCACTCTCCTTATGGTCCTGTGAAACCTGGACAACAGCCCTGAAAATTAAGATAACCGTAATGCAGGATTAAAAGACTGTCCGTGAGAAATGTGATATGCTAGGAAGAGAGACCAAATTTGCGAGACATTCCTGCTTCATGGGGAAGGAACGGTCTGGAAGCGGAAAAGGGAGGTACTATATGAGAAAAATGATTACATCAGCCATATTGTCGCTGCTGTGCGTGTGCGCCATGGCCGGCTGCAAGGCGGGAGACGGCGGACAGAAGGAACCGGATATGGGAAGCACAGAGACCACAAAAACAGAGATCACAGAGACAGAAGTACTCGGTGGAGATGAGTCTGAAAAGAGGGAGAGGAATATGATCCAGGCAGTTTATCCGGAGGTGGCTCCCTATCCCAATGAGGAGGAGTATATTGATCCGAAGACAGGGGAGTTTGACGATGAGGAGTTTTCGAAAGTATTTGATGTCTGGTGGGATCAGAAGAGGAACCGAAGGGCTCTGCCTGAGGGCTGTGCCGACAGCCTGAAGCCTTTTTTTGTCACTTCCATCCGTGAATTTCTCACCGGGAATCCCCGGGAGGGGGAGGATGAGAACCGGATCTATTCCCCCGTCAATGTGTATATGGCTCTGAGTATGCTGGCGGAGACGGTGGACGGGGACAGCAGGCAGCAGATCCTGACTCTTTTGGGGGCGGATTCGGCAGAGGCCCTGCGAAGCCAGGCCTCTCAGGTGTGGAACGCCTCTTACTGTCAGGACGGAGCGGTCACCAGCCTTCTGGCCAACTCCCTGTGGCTGGATGAGGATGTGAATTTTAAGCAGGAGACTCTGGAAACCCTGGCAGATCACTACTATGCCTCCTCCTTCTGGGGGCAGATGGGATCCCCGGAACTGGATGAGAGGCTTCAGGCATGGCTCAACGAACAGACGGGAAATCTGCTGAAAGAGCAGTCCTCAAACCTCCATATGACCGACGACACTCTGGTGGCTCTGGCATCCACCATCTATTACCGCGCCAAATGGTTCGACGAGTTTTCCAAATCCAACACAAAAGAGCAGGTTTTCCATGGGAACCAGGGAGATATGACCTGTGATTTCATGCATGAGAGCGGAACAGGGACTTACTACTGGGGAGACAAATTCGGGGCGGTCTGCAAAAGCCTCCAGGAAAGCGGCGGCATGTGGCTGATTCTTCCGGACGAGGGCGTGTCGGTGGAAGAGGTGGTGATGGAAGACCAGCTGATGGACCTGATTCTGTCGGGAACTGGGTGGGGGTGGGAAAATCAGAAGTTTCTTACCGTCAACCTGGCCATGCCCAAGTTTGACGTGTCCTCCAACATAAATCTCAAAGACGGTCTGATGAATCTTGGGGTCACCGATGTGTTTGACGGCAGTCGGTCTGACTTTACTCCCCTGACCGAGGATATGGAAGGGATCTTTCTCTCCCAGGCCAGCCATGGAGCCCGGGTCATGGTGGATGAGGAAGGCTGCATCGCGGCAGCCTACACGGTGATGGCCGCAGCAGGCGCCGCCATGCCTCCCGATGAGACCGTTGATTTTGTGCTGGACCGACCGTTTGTGTTTGTAATCACCAGCGATTCTGGGCTGCCCCTTTTTGCCGGCATGGTCAAAAAACCGTGAGAACCGGGGATGAGAGTTTTTGGGCATGACGGCGAAAACATGAGAGCGGCTGAAAAATGAACGGAGAGAGGAACGGAATATGGGGACAGTTTTTGGGGAGATTATTATGGCTATTTTCTTGAGTTGGATGCCATGGGCACTGTCCTATGTGGATTCCGGACAGGAAGTCCCCCAGGTACAGGAGCGGCAGGTACAGACAGAAGCAGGGCAGGAAGAATCCAGGTCCAGGGGAGTGTTTTCCGCCTACGTCGTCGGCGGTCTGGACTGCATGGATGACGGGAGCTACGATGAATATGTAGAATATGTGGTCAATAACCCGACCGATGCCGCTGAACCGGAGGCTCAGGTCCGGTCGGAAGAATTTCCCATGATCTATTTTAAGTTTATGGGGCTGGATCTGACGGATTACATAAGCGTCAAAAATCCACAGCGGGCTTACTTTCACAAGGCTTTCTGCAGTGACGGATTTTACATGGAATATCCCGGCGAATGGTATGTGGGGTCCACCGATGCCTGCCCCCTGACATTTGTCCCGGAGTGGGAATACGACGCCTCCCGTCAGTATATCCAGGAGTGGGTGGATTATTTTGACGAGAATCTGGCAGGTGACATCGGGGAAGTACAGGCCTACATTGAGGGAGGCGGGATCCGCTCCTGTCTGGAGGAGATTGTGGGAAAGCCTGTGACAGACGACTATGAACTGGTGCTGAGGGAGAAGGATTCGGACTGGCTTCTGATCTATGACCTGGAGAAAGAGGGGAAGCAGGCGGCGGAGATCGTCGTCTGGTGTAACCTAGGAAAACTCAGCGCGCGAAACTGGGAGATGGAGCTGACGGTGGCACCGGAGGAGGATTACGGGCGGATCATGGTCTTTCGGGAGTGGGATGACTTTGATTTCTCCTCAGAGGAAAACATAAAATGGTATGTGGAGTCCGCCGATTTTCTCTACCGCCTTCTGGGAAAGGCCCTGGAGGAAGACGTGGAGGATGAGATCATCAGCCTGGATCCCGGATCATTTACAAGTCTCTACCACGAATTTGTCCAGGTGGACTTAGGGGTCTATGACAAGGACCATACGGAACGGCTTCTGCGCCAGGCCGCGGCCTACATACCAATCACCAGACCGGATCAGCCCAACTGGGTGGTGCTGTTCGAGTGGTTCCCCGGTTCCCGACAGGAGGAAGGCGTGGGCAATCCTCAGGTGAGAGAGCGGGTCATGAGTACCTTCGCGGTTCTTCCCTATTACCATCGGGTGAAGAAAGGGGAGAACCTGTCCGTGATCGCCAAAACCTACGGGGAGGATCCGGAACTGGCCTATGAGATAGCTTCCTATAAGCCTAACGGGCTCCGCCAGCCGGATCTGATCCGGTCGGGGCAGGAGATCCAGATCCCCCTGAGGGTTCTTTTCCGGAAGATTCACCACTGAGTCTGACCGTTATCTCCCGGCCATGGCCTCCAGCAGGAGTTCGATGGCCATATAAAACACAGGCGCATCGTCGATGAAGACATCGGGGGCCATCCGGGAGACACAGGGCAGAAGAACGGTAACATCCGCATATTTTTCTGCAGGAGAATGGCTGGTCATGGTAAACAGGACGATCTTCGGCCCGTCCGGGCGGTCAAAATACTGCAGTTCCTGAACAGGGGATCCGTTCTGGGCTCCGCCGCTGATGGAGAACACCAGGATGGCATCCCTTTCGGAAATGATGCCAGTATATTCCTTTAATCCTGTAGCGTAATCCAGCAATTCCGCGCGAAAGCCGTTGCGGACCAGACGGAAGGCAGCCTGCTTGGCGGAGTAGCGGGAGTGGGCATGACCGTAACAATAAATATGTTCTGCTTTTTTCAGCAAATCTGAGGCCGCGTAAATAGAAGCGGATTTTTCTACATTTTTTAATTCTTCCAGAGCTTTCATATAATAATCGCTGATAAAGGTGCTGCTGTCGCTGACATACTCGTTCAGTTCCTTTGCCAGTTGGATCTTAAATTCATGAAAACCCGAAAATCCCAGCCGTTTTGCCAGGCGCACCACGGCGCTTCTGGAACATCCGGAAAGTCCGGCGATGGCATCGCTGGAGGAGTAGCGGACAACATCTACGGGATGGCTGATCATATATTCAGCTGCTTTGCGTTCACTGCGGGTAAGTTCAGGCAGCAGTTCTTTCATGGTCTGAGTAACGGACATGGCGGCTCCTTTCTGGGTTGACGTGAGTCATCTTTTTCTAATACCATACCACAATTTTTCAGTATTCGCAAGAATGATAAAATGACCATATATGACCAAAAATGTTTATAAAATTGATTTTGTTCACATTAAACAAATGATTTTGAACAACTTTGGTCATTATACTGTTTACAAATGTTCAAAAATGGTTATAATAGGAGATAGAAAGAAAGGGGGCCAATGAGATGAGAGCCATTATGATGATGTTTGACACTCTGACACGGAATTACCTGCCCAATTACGGCTGTGATTTCACGAAGATGCCGAATTTTCAGCGCCTGGCAGAGCGCACGGTGACATTTGACGAGTTTTACGGAGGGAGTATGCCCTGCATGCCGGCCAGACGGGAACTTCATACAGGCAAGTACAATTTTCTGAACAGAGGCTGGGGACCGCTGGAACCCTTTGACGAATCCTGTATAGAGATCTTGTCAAAGAACGGAATTTATACCCACCTTGTTACAGATCACACCCATTATTTTGAAGATGGGGGAGCTACATACCATAACCGCTACGACAGCTATGAGTCTTTCCGGGGCCAGGAAGGAGACCGGTGGGTGCCCAGAGGAGAGGCGGACGTTTCTGTCAACAGCTGTAAACTGAACAAGGTCAACATCTCCGCGACTCAGCACCTGGCCAACCGTACCCGGATCCGTACCGAGGAGGAGATGCCCAGCGTCCGGTGTGTGGCCGCGGGACTGGATTTTCTGGATCATCATCATGACAGAGACAACTGGTTTTTACAGATCGAGTGTTTTGATCCTCACGAACCGTTTTTTGTCCCGGATCAGTACCGGGAGCTTTATGACTGCGGAGATTCCCATGACGCCTTTAATTTCCCGGCCTACGGACCAGTGGAAGATAAGTACACGGAGGAAGAGATCCGCAGGCTGAGAAAAGAGTACTGCGCCCTCCTGTCCATGTGCGACGCCCAGCTGGGAAGGCTTCTGGACAAGATGGATGAGCATGACATGTGGAAGGACACTCTTTTCATCGTCAACACGGACCACGGATTTTTCCTGGGAGAACATGATTTTATCGGAAAGAATTTTCCGCCCATGTACGACGAGGTCATCCACACTCCCTTCTTTATCCACGACCCAAGACTTCCCCAGGCAGAAGGAAGAAGGAACTCTGTGGCCCAGACCGTGGATATCGCCCCCACGCTTCTGTCCTTTTTCGGGCTGGCCTTTGAGACGGAGACAGACGGAAAGGATCTGTACGACGCGGTAAAAGAAGACGGGAAGATCCATAACACCATCCTCTTTGGAATCCACGGAAGCCAGGTCAATCTCTATGACGGCCGTTACTGCTATATGAAGAGTTCCGTTGACAGCAGTCTCCCCGTATATCAGGAGACCCTGATGCCCACCAACATGAGGGGATTTATAGGAAGCGAATGTATGGACAAGGCGGAGCTGGTGGATGGAGGAAGATATTCCAACGGCCATAAGGTACTGCGGATCCCCATAACTTCCATGTATGAGAGACTGAAGCTGCGGACTGCTCTTTATGACAAGAAAGAAGACCCGGAACAGCAGCATCCTCTGGAAGACGAGGGATTAATAAGGGAAATGGATGAGAAACTGAAGGCAGCCATGGAGGCGGTGGATGCGCCTGAGTGGCAGTTTGAGAGAATGGGATTTGCGAAAGGATAATTGGAGGTCAATATGTCTGAGAATAGTAAAATGAATTGGGTCAGTGAGAAACTGGTTCCGGCCATCGCGAAATTTACAAACATGAAATTTGTAAGGTGCATGCAGGCAGGAATTACGGCATGTATGCCGGCTACCATTATCGGTTCCATATTTATGCTTTTGATGAATGTGCCGTTTCCGGCAGATTCTGCCTTCGGGCTGGCGGTTGCCTGGAGAAATTTCAGTGAAGCCAACAGCACATGGCTGAATCTGGGATACCAGATCGGCCTCAACGCGGCAGGATTTTATATACTGCTGGGCATGGTGGCCGCGGTCTGCAAGGAAGAAAACGCGCCTGTTGTCAACAATATAGTTTTGTCTGTTTTCGCGTTTATCTGTCTCCAGTGCGGATTCTTAGCCGACGGCGGGCTGGATATCGGATTCTGGGGTGCGAAGGGCATGATGGCGGCTCTGGTGATCGGTTATGTGGTTCCCGAGTTTAATATCTGGCTGATGAATCACGGACTGAAGATCAAACTTCCCGACAGCGTTCCGCCTATGGTCGCGGAGCCCATCAACGCTCTTTTCGCCAATCTCATCGTGGGCGCGGCTGTGTTTGGGGTAAAACTTCTTCTGGGCAGCTTTGGGTTTACCTTAGGTTCCCTGATCAACAGTGTTTTCGCTCCCCTGTTTTCAGCGTCAGATTCTCTTATCGCTGTGCTGATCTACTGTATCTTTGTGCGGATTTTGTGGTTTTTTGGTCTCCATGGCAACAACATCGCGGGCAGCGTGGTAAATGTAGTCCTCACTGCCAACCTGGTGGAGAACGCTGAGGCTATCCTGGCAGGGGGAAAGGCCACCCATATTTTTAACTCCGCTTTCCAGAACTGGACCACTACAGGTATTCTTGCCATCGTCATCGCTTCCATGATCGTGGCGAAGTCTCAGCAGCTGAAGGCTATCTCCAGGATTTCCATGGTTCCTGCCCTGTTTAATATCGGAGAACCCCTGACATTCGGCCTTCCTCTGGTTCTGAATTTTGAAATTATGATTCCGTACCTGATCGTGTTTGCCTTAAACGGCGCTATCCCTTATCTGGCCTGCCAGCTTGGATTTATGAATATTCCCTATCTGTCCGTTCCCTTTACGGTTCCGGCCGTGATCAAGGTATTCCTGATGTCCATGGATATCCGAGCTGTCCTGGTATATCTGGTGAATATGGTGCTGTGCGTGCTTGTCATGATCCCCGCTCTGCGCAGATACGACAGAAAACTTCTGGCAGAGGAGCAGAAAGAACAGGAGTAAGAGACAGACAGAAATAATTTTACTGACACCTTCCTAACTGCTTTCCGGGAACTTCAGAAATTGTCTGAGGTCCCGGAAAGTTTTGCTGTATCACAGGCGGCACGGGGCCTGCGCATAAAAAACCGGGAAATCCTTTCTGGAATTCCCGGTTTTCATATAACAGATATCGTGGAGACAACAGGGCTCGAACCTGCGACCCTTTACACGTCAAGCAAATGCTCTCCCAGCTGAGCTATGTCTCCAGTACCTCTATTTTACCATGTTATCTCAGATAGTCAATAAGGATTTTAAAATTATCAGAAAAAATCGTCATATGCTCCAAAGGTATTGTTCTGCCATGCGGCTCAGGTATTTGACTCTGAGACAGAGAGAGGCTACAATGATCTCAAACAGATCATAAGGAGGATCAGACCATGGATTATAATAAGACAGACCCGGAATTTGTGGAGAGGGTGACTCATTTTATTTCAGAGGAAGTGAAAAAGGAACCGGGCCAGGAACTGGATGACAGCACCCGGTACCTGGCGGTCCTGGCTGCTCTGGCAGGCTGTCAGGGGACAGGAGTCTATGAGGAGCTGCTGCCCATAGCTTTGGATGCAGGCCTGTCTCCCGTGGCGGTGAAGGAGATGGTGTACCAGTCCGTGGATTATCTGGGGCTGGGGCGTATGTGGCCTTTTCTCCGGATTACCAACGAGATCATGGAGAGGCGGGGGATCGCCCTTCCTCTGGAATCCCAGGCTGTTACGAATATGGAAGACCGCCTGGAAAAGGGGATACAGGCTCAGGCAGAGATCTTCGGCGACCAGATGAAGGAGGCCTGGAAGGCAGGTCATATAAACCGATGGCTGGCGGATAACTGTTTCGGCGACTACTATACGAGGACAGGGCTGACCCTGGCCCAGAGGGAGATGATCACCTTCTGCTTTCTGGCGGCTCAGGGAGGCTGCGAGCCTCAGCTGATCTCCCATGCCAGAGGAAATATGAACGTGGGAAATGACCGGGATTTTCTGATGAAAGTGGTTTCCCAGTGTCTGCCCTATATCGGCTACCCCAGAAGCCTGAACGCCATCGCCTGTATCAATAAGGCGGCGGAGTAACACACCGGTTTCGGTACTGCCGTATGAGACAAACTTATTTTTTCCAGTGATTACTGAATGTCTTCTGCTCGGATTCTACATGTCCTCTGTGGCCGTAAACCGTGCAGGAGCCGAGGGCCGACTCCAGGGCCCTGAACTCATCGCAGGTCAGCTCCACAAGGCAGGCGCCCAGATTTTCCAGAATCCGTTCCTGGTTTTTGGAGCCTGGGATGGGGACCACATTGGTATATTTATGGAGCATCCACGCAAGGGAGATCTGAGCGGAGGTGGCCTTTTTTCGATCCGCATATTCTGCCAGAAGGTCTAAAAGAGGCTGATTGGCCGCCAGATTTTCCTTCGACAGCTGTGGGACGAACCGGCGGACGTCGTCTCCTTCGAATCTGGTGTCTGCCGTCACTTTGCCTGACAGCAATCCGCTGGCGATGGGAGAAAACGGCACTACGCCGATGTTATGTTCGATACAGTAGGGAAAGATCTCTTTTTCACAGTCGCGTTCCACCATGGAATAGAGATTCTGGACAGCGGATACGGGTGTAACCTGGTGAGCTTTTGCCAGAGTATCCACAGATACCTGAGACATACCCCATCCCCGGAACAGACCTTTTTCAATCAGCTTTCCCATGGCTCTGGCAACATCCTCTACGGGGATCTGTTCATTGACCCGGTGAAGATAGTACAGGTCTATGTAGTCTGTTCTGAGACGCTTCATGGAGGCCTCCAAATGTCTGCAGATCACGTCACAAAGCGGGACGCCCCCTTCCAATTCCTCCGGGTGAATATGAAATTTGGTAGCCAGCACCGTTTCCTTCCGGTAAGGACTCAGGGCTTTTCCGACCAGCTCCTCGTTATGGCCGGGATAAAACATTTCTCTGCCGTAGGTTTCTGCGGTATCGAAAAGGATGCATCCGAAGTCATGGGCTTTTTCTATGGCGTGGATGGCATAGGCCTCATCCGGCACCTGCCCGTAACCGTGGGAAAAGCCCATACAGCCCATACCGATTTCCGATACTTCCAGGTTTCTCAACATTCTTTTTTTCATGATAATTCCTCCTTTTCCATGACTTTATTCTAAAAGGTTTTTCCTTGACATGGAAGTTCCGGTCTGTTAAAATGGCTTTAACTAAAAGTTTAAACTAAATTCTGAAGGACAGGATTATGGCCACAGGGCCGGAAGGGAGTTTTTATGTATCACCCGTTGCTGGATACGTTTCTGGCAGTGGCGGACTGCGGCAGTTTTTTAAAGGCCTCGGAAAAACTGTACATCTCCCCTACTGCTGTTATGAAACAGATGAATCAGCTGGAGCGTCATATCGGACTTCCCCTGCTGGTCCGTACCAGCCAGGGGGTGAGCCTGACAGCGGCGGGAAGATCTGTTTACAGAGATGCGGGAGAGATCATGAAGCTGTCCCGTGAGGCTCTTCAGAGAGCCTACAGGGCAGAGAACAGGGAGCAGATTACGATTCGCCTGGGAACCTCGGCTCTTTACCCGTGCAGAGCGCTGATGGGTATGTGGGCCGGGATCAGTGAACAATATCCTCAGTTCAGGCTGAAGGTAGTGCCTTTTGAAGATGTGAACACGGAGACAGCCTTTGCCAATGTGGGAAAGAAGTACGACCTCATGGTGGGTCCCTGGGATTCTGTTCATACCGGGAAATACAACCGCTTCACGGAGCTGGGGCGGTATCGTTTCTGCATTGCCATGCCGGGAGGCCACGAGCTTTCGCACAGAGAATCCCTGTCCTATGAAGATCTTCACGGACAGGTGCTTCTGATCCAGAAGGAGGGAAACAGCCCTGTCAACGACAGGATTCGAAAAGAGATCCGGGAGAAGCACCCCAAGATCACCATGGCAGATGTGCCGTATCACTACGATCTGGAGGTGTTTAACCGCTGTGCGGAGGAGGGGTGCGTTCTGCTGAGTCTGGAATGCTGGAATGAGATTCATCCATCCCTGACCTCTGTTCCGCTGAAGGTGGATTACGGGATTCCCTACGGGATCATCTACTCGGCCGGAGCGGGACAGGAGGTCCGGTATTTTCTTCACTGCCTCTGCCACCAGGGTCAGGAGGGCAAAAACCGTATTTCCTGACAGCTTTGGAAAAACAATAAAGGGGGGAAGATAAAATGAAAATCGGGATTTTGGGAACAGGGATGATGGCCGGTCTGCTGATGCCGGTTATAAAGAAACTGAATTTTGAGTATGTGGCAGTGCTGGGAAGGAGAGAGTCAGAGGAGAAAGTCCGGACCCTGTGCCGGGAAAACGGACTTGACGAATATTTTCTGGACTATGAGGAACTGCTCGGCAGTGATGTAGACACAATCTATGTGGCGCTTCCCAATGATCTCCACTGGGAGTTTGCCAGAAAGGCCCTGACTCACGGCAAGCATGTGATCATTGAAAAGCCGGTCACAGCCAGCCTGGCCCAGCTGCAGGATCTGATCGGGACGGCCGGTAAACAGGGGAAGATGATCTTTGAAGCCATGACCATCCATTATCTTCCCGCTTACCGTTCCCTGAAAGAACACTTACACCGGATAGGCGACATTAAGCTGATGACGGTGAACTACAGCAAGTATTCTTCACGCTACGATGCTTTCCGGGCCGGGCAGATCCTGCCCGCCTTTGACCCCAAAAGGGCGGGAGGGGCCATGATGGATCTCAACGTCTACAATGTTCACGGGGCGGTGGGCCTTTTCGGAAAGCCGGAGAAAGTGAATTATGAGGCCAATATTGAGAGAGGGATCGACACCAGCGGCGTCCTGACCATGGATTACGGAACGTTCAAGGTCTGCGCCGCTGCCGCCAAAGACAGCAATGCCCCGGCCGCCTGCGTCATCCAGGGGACAGAAGGCTGTATCCTGATCTCCGGACCCTTAAGCCAGATGGACAGATACCAGATCGTGGACAATCAGGGCAACATGACAGAGTACCGGCCGGACAGTCAGGAGAGCAGGCTCTACCATGAATTTGTGGAGTTCCAGAGGATGATCCGGGAACATGACCGGGCCGGGGAGAAAGAGATGCTGGATATCAGCCTGACAGCGGCCGGGGTGCTGGAAGAGGCCAGGAGACAGGCAGGGATTATCACAGAATTTTAAAATGTCATAAAATATGAGGAGGGAACATCATGAAAGTACTTATGATCAACGGAAGTCCCAGGAAAGAGGGCAACACTTACACGGCGCTTCATGAGATGGAGAAAATTTTTGAAAAAGAAGGCATCGAGACCGAGATCCTCCATGTGGGAAACAAGGATATCAGAGGGTGCGTGGCCTGTCTATCCTGCAAGAAGACAGGGAAATGCGTCTTTGACGATATGGTCAATGAAGCCGCCTCCAAATTTCAGGCCAGCGACGGCCTGGTGGTAGCCAGCCCGGTGTACTATGCCTCGGCTAACGGAACCCTGATCTCCTTCCTGGACCGGCTGTTTTACAGTACGGGTTTTGACAAGACCATGAAGGTGGGAGCCAGCGTGGCGGCAGCCAGAAGAGGCGGCCTGTCGGCTTCCTATGACCAACTGAACAAATATTTTGGGATCAGCGGCATGCCCATTGCCTCCGGCCAGTACTGGAACGGCATCCACGGTGCCGCTCCGGGAGAGGCCGGACAGGATGGAGAAGGCCTGCAGATTATGCGGACTCTGGCGAGAAACATGGCGTTTCTGATGAAAAGCATCGCTCTGGGGAAGGAGCAGCTGGGGCTGCCTGAGAAGGAAGCTTTCGAGAGGATGAACTTTATCCGATGAAAAGATTCGCTTGCATTCGGGAAGGTTTGCGGTTATAATATCAGAGGGCAAAAGCTCTCAATTAAAAAAGAAAGGGCACGGATGTGCAGGGTGAGGGGATGTTTACAAGATAATTTGATTTGGAACATGCAGCTGGTTGTCAGGGCCTGTTTTGAAGCAGGCCGGGTTTGCATACGCCGAATTAGATTATCCGCATTATCCCCTGTACAGGTCTGTCTCTGAGAATATACAGGTAGTGTTTGCGTGGGTCTGTTTTCGGGTATGAAAGCAGACCTTTTTGCGTGGTCAGGCGTACATGGTCATGGCTGTTTCGGCCTCTTTGAGGGCCGCGCAAAAGGTCTGGGCATGAAAGGAGGCCCTATATGTTACAGATAAAAAATCTGAATCTGACTCATAAAAAGGATCTGAAAATCATCCTTGAAAATTTCAGCTGTACCTTTAACGACGGACAGAAGGCGGTGATCATCGGGGAGGAAGGCAACGGAAAGTCCACCCTCCTCAGATGGATCTTCGATCCGGAACTGGTGGAAGACTACTGTGAGGCTGTGGGGGAGCGGATTATCCTGGGGCAGAGTATGGGATATCTGCCCCAGGAGCTGCCTGCCGGGGACAGGAGAAAAACCGTGTGGGAATTTTTCATGGAAGACGGGGGATTTCCGGACCGGTCCCCCCGGGAACTCGGCAGGCTGGCCAGGGAGTTCGGAGTGTCTCCGGATTTCTTCTACAGGGAACAGACTGTGGGGACTCTGTCCGGAGGAGAGAAAGTGAAGGCTCAGATCATGAGGATCCTTCTGTCAGATCCCCATGTCCTTCTGCTGGATGAGCCTTCCAATGATATCGATCTGGAGACCCTGGAATGGCTGGAGAAGCTGATCCTTAAGTGGACGGGTATCGTGATTTTCATCTCTCACGACGAGACTCTCATCGAGCGCACGGCCAACATGGTGATTCACATGGAACAGATCAGGAGGAAGACAAAAAGCCGGTATACCGTGGCGGCCATGCCTTATGAACAGTACCAGAAGGAGCGCTTCAATCAGTTTGAAAGACAGGCCCGCATGGCGGAAAATGACCGGCGGGAAAAGAAGATCCGGGACGAGAAATACAGACGGATCTGCCAGAGCGTGGATCACGCCCAGAACGCCGTCTCCAGACAGGACCCGTTTACGGCCCGGCTCCTGAAAAAGAAGATGCACGCCGTCAAGTCCATGGGACGGCGGTTTGCCAGGGAGGATGAGAACATGACCGCCATGCCGGAGGAAGAGACCGCCATTTTCTTCAAGCTGGGAGACAGGACTTGCCAAATCCCGGCAGGAAAGACGGTGATCCGCTGTGAGTATGACAGGCTTACAGCAGGGGATCACAGCCGGGTTCTGGCAGAACATATCCGGCTTTTGGTCAGGGGGCCGGAAAAAATCGGGATCGTGGGAAAAAACGGGGCGGGGAAGACCACCCTTCTCCGCAGGATCGCCGATGAGCTTCTGGGGAGGACCGATATCCGGGCAGAGTATATGCCTCAGGATTATGAGGAGCAGCTGGATCTGTCCATGACGCCGGTGGATTTTCTGGCCAGGTCAGGAGACCGGGAGGAGAGGACCAGGATCCGCACTTACCTGGGGGCTCTGAAGTACACGGCAGACGAGATGGATCACCGGATTTCCCGGCTGTCCGGCGGCCAGAAGGCCAAGCTCCTGCTTCTGAAGATGAGCCTGTCCGGGGCCAATGTACTCATATTGGATGAGCCCACCCGAAATTTCTCTCCCCTGTCCGGGCCGGTGATCCGGCAGATGTTAAGGGAATTTCCGGGAGCCGTCATCAGCATTTCCCATGACAGGAAATATCTTCAGGAGGTCTGTCAAAAAGTGTACCGGCTGACGGAAGAAGGCCTTGAGGCGGTCAGGGAAAACTGATCTTTACAGACAGCGGCAGGAAACGTCATAAAGAAAAGATTTATGACGTTTCCTGTAAATATTTCTTGACGGAGACCGCACAGGCAGGTTATACTGAACATGTTATTTCGCGCAGGGATTCTTTTCCTGCAGGATTCAGGAAATTCTTATTTCCCGGGTGATGATTCATCACGGATTCACATGTGAGCGATGAAGAGATGGGGTGAGGCCTATGACTGCCGTCTGAAAATACAGACACAGGGTGAAAAATATTAGACAGATATCCGCCGGTTTGGTACAATATTAGTCGTAAGGAAGGAACCGCCGCAGATCGGTTTTTCCGGTTTTGACCAAAAGCCGGGGCAAAAATAAAAAGCAGATTAAGGTTGACATTTGCCCCGGGGTGTATTATTATAATAAAAAAGAACATCTGTTCGAAACATAGGGGAGAAGGAAACATGAACAAAGAAGAGAAATTAAAGGCACTGGAAGGCGCCATCACACAGATCGAGAAGGCTTACGGGAAGGGTTCCGTGATGAAGCTGGGAGATTCGGGAGCCAACATGAATATTGAGACGGTCCCCACAGGTTCTCTGAGCCTGGACATTGCCCTGGGACTGGGAGGCATCCCCAAGGGACGTGTCATCGAGGTCTACGGACCCGAGTCCAGCGGTAAGACCACGGTGGCCCTCCATATGGTGGCCGAGGTGCAGAAGAGAGGCGGTATCGCCGGATTTATCGATGCGGAGCATGCCCTGGATCCGGTATACGCCCGGAATATCGGTGTGGACATCGACAATCTCTATATCTCCCAGCCGGATAACGGAGAGCAGGCCCTGGAGATTACCGAGACCATGGTCCGCTCGGGAGCGGTGGATATCGTTATCGTGGACTCCGTGGCAGCCCTGGTCCCCAAGGCGGAGATCGAGGGAGAGATGGGAGATTCCCACATGGGTCTTCAGGCCCGTCTGATGTCCCAGGCCCTCAGGAAACTTACGGGCGTCATCAGCAAGACCAACTGCAGCGTCATCTTTATCAATCAGGTCCGCGAGAAGATCGGCGTCATGTTCGGGAATCCGGAGACCACCACAGGAGGCCGGGCTCTGAAGTTCTACGCCTCTGTCCGCATGGAAGTGCGGAAAGCCGAGATTCTGAAGCAGGGCGGAGATGTAGTGGGCAACCGTGCCAAGGTAAAGGTCGTGAAGAACAAGATCGCACCTCCGTTTAAAGAGGCGGAGTTCGACATCATGTTCGGTCAGGGCATCTCCAGAGAGGGAGACATCCTGGATCTGGCGGTGAAGGAGAATATCGTGGAGAAGAGCGGCGCCTGGTACGCTTATCAGGGCTCCAAGATCGGTCAGGGACGTGAGAACGCCAAGATCTATCTCCGGGACAACCCGGCAGCCTGCCAGGAGATCGAGAACAGAGTACGGGGGATCTACGGCCTCGGCGCTTCTTCGCCTGCAGAGGAGACTCCTGCAGGAGGCACAGAGAAGGAGAAGACAGAGAAGGCCGGAAAGTCCGGAAGAGGAGCCAAAGCTGACAGGGCCGGAGAAGGAGCCCGGTCCGCCGAAGCCCCGGCGGAGACCGGGGAGCTGATCTGAGGCCGGAGAAGCGATGCAGATCGAGGCCATCGTTCCTCTGGATAAGAGGAGAAGCAAAGTCCTTACTGACGAGGACTTTGCTTTCGTCTTATACCGGGGAGAAGTGAAAAGGTACGGCATTGAAGAAGGGAAGGAACTGACGGCGGCGGATTACGACAGGATCCTGAGAGAGGTGCTGTTTAAGAGAGCCAGGGAGCGGAGTCTGTACCTTCTGAAAGCCAGGGACAGGACGGAGCAGGAGATCCGGCAGAAGCTGAAGGACGGGTATTACCCGGAGGAAGCCATAGAGCATACCATGGCTTTTCTGAAAGAATACCGGTTTGTGGATGACGAGAAGTACGGGCGCAACTATATCCGGATCTACGGCGGCAGGAAGAGCAGGAAACAGCTGGAGTTCGAACTTCGGAACAGGGGGCTGGACAGAGAGGAGATCGGTCTTCTCCTGGAAGAGGGAGACATCGATGAGGCGGAACAGATCCTTCGCTATCTGAGAAAGAAGGGCTACGAGAAAGATGTGACTCCGCCGAAGGAGTGCGCCAGACTGGCGGCGGCCCTGGGGAGGAAAGGATTTTCCTTCGATGAGATCCGCCGGGTCATGGAAGAGTGAGCGCAGCCGCTCAGGCAGGTTCGGGTATCTGCCGGGCTGATCAGCTGCTGTGAACCCATGTGAACAGTAACGGGAGAGGGGCGGAAATGGCCACTTGGACACTTGACATAATGCACAAAACAGTTTAAAATTGTATTGTTGTATTCTTGTACAATGAAAACTGAATAAGGAGGTGCTCCTGTGACGATAATAGCTGTAATAGCTACAATCATAATTGTAGCTCCTATTACCTGGGGACTGGCTGTTGCATACCGGAAGAAGACTTACGAGAGCAAAATCGGCAGTGCAGAAGAGAAGTCCAGAGAGATAATAGATGAAGCATTAAAAACCGCAGAGACAAAAAAACGAGAAGCTCTCCTGGAAGCAAAGGAAGAGTCCATCCGGACGAAGAATGAGTTAGATAAAGAGACCAAGGAGAGAAGAGCAGAGCTTCAAAGGTATGAGAGAAGAGTACTGAACAAGGAAGAGAATCTGGACAAGAAGTCCGAGACTCTGGAGCGCAGAGAGACAAGCCTGACGGCCCGTGAGGAAAATCTTAACAAAAAGCTGGCTGAGGCGGAAGCACTTCGGGGTATGAGGCAGCAGGAACTGGAGAGAATTTCCGGTCTGACCTCTGACCAGGCCAAGGAGTATCTGCTGAAGTCCGTTGAGGACGATGTGAAACATGATACGGCCAGACTGATCAAGGATCTGGAGAACAAGGCCAAAGAAGAAGCGGAGAAGAAGGCCAGAGAGTATGTGGTGACGGCGATTCAGAGATGTGCGGCGGACCATGTGGCGGAGACCACGGTTTCCGTAGTACAGCTGCCCAACGATGAGATGAAGGGCCGCATCATCGGAAGAGAAGGCCGTAATATCCGTACTCTGGAGACGATGACCGGTGTGGAACTGATCATCGACGATACTCCGGAAGCAGTAGTGCTTTCAGGATTTGACCCTGTAAGAAGAGAAGTGGCAAGGATTGCCCTGGAGCGTCTGATCGTGGACGGACGTATCCATCCCGCCAGGATTGAAGAGATGGTGGAGAAGGCACAGAAGGAAGTAGAGATCAATATGCGGGAGGATGGAGAGGCTGCAACGCTGGAAGTTGGCATCCACGGGATCCATCCGGAGCTGGTGAAGCTTCTTGGCAAGATGAAGTTCAGGACCAGTTATGGGCAGAATGCTCTGAAACATTCCATAGAAGTAGCTCAGTTATCGGGACTGCTGGCAGCGGAAGTCGGTGTTGACGTCCGTATGGCAAAGCGTGCCGGTTTATTACATGATATTGGTAAATCCATTGACCATGAGGTGGAAGGTTCCCATGTGAAGCTGGGAGCAGAACTGTGTAAGAAATACAAAGAGTCGGCAACCGTGATCAACGCAGTGGAATCCCATCATGGCGATGTTGAGCCGGAGAGTCTCATATCCTGTATCGTTCAGGCAGCGGATACCATATCGGCTGCAAGACCTGGTGCAAGGAGAGAGACCCTGGAGACATATACGAACAGACTGAAACAATTGGAAGAGATAACAGATTCCTTTAAGGGAGTGGATAAATCATTTGCCATCCAGGCAGGCCGGGAAGTCCGTGTTATGGTAGTTCCTGAGCAGATCAGCGATGACGATATGGTGCTTCTGGCAAGAGATATTTCCAAGAAGATTGAGGAGTCCATGGAATATCCGGGACAGATCCGTGTCAATGTGATCCGTGAATCAAGAGTTACCGATTATGCAAAATAGGAAAAGAGAGGCTCTGTGATCAATTACAGAGCCTTTTTTGCAACAGAATAATAAAAAGAGACGGGAGGAAACCATATGACATGTAAAAAGATGAAAAAAGGCCTGACCCTGTTTCTGGTGACGGCGGCATCTGTGCTTGCCGTTTCCCGGCAGAGCTGGGGAGCTTCTGCGATTTCGTCCGTTTCTCTTGATGTGGAGAGCGATCTGCACATCGGAGACGACTATTCCACGGACGATATCGAGGTCACCGCCAGAAAAGGTCATTTTTCCGTGGGAGACATCGAGATCCTCAATGAAAACGACTGGTGGGAGGAGGACGAGATCCCCAGGATCAGCGTTATGCTCAACGCAGATGAGGGATATTATTTCAGTATTTCCAGAAGCAATATTAAAGTAAAGGGCGCAACCTATATCAGCGGCAGGAAGGAAGATTCCTATACGCTGGTAGTAACTCTGGAACTTCCCTCCATGCTGGAGACTCTGGGTGAGACCGGGCAGGCCAGGTGGACTTCAGTCAATGAGGCGGAATGGGATCCGGTTCCTAACGCAGGACATTATGAGGTGCGCCTGTACAGGGAAGGCAAGACCATAGGCGGGCTCCAGAAAGCGACGGAGCCGAAGATCGATTTCGGCAGCCTTATGCGCAAAGAAGGCACCTACAATTTCCGGGTCCGTGCAGTGAACAAGCGGAACAATGATGTGAAAAGCGAATGGCTTGATTCCGGTGCAACCTCATATATTGATGAGGAGACAGCGGCCCGGTTCCGCAGCCAGTATGGCGAGACGATTCCGGATTATATAACGGAGCCTTCTCAGATGAACCAGATTTACTATACTCCGGATCAGTACGGGTGGATCCGTGACAGCGTGGGCTGGTGGTACTGCAATCCGGATAAAACCTATACCACAAGCAACTGGCAGCTGATCGACGGGAAATGGTATTATTTTAATTCTTCAGGATACATGGTCACAGGCTGGATAGACTGGAAAGGAAAGTCCTACTACTGTGATCCGGTAAACGGAGATATGCAGGTAAATAAGCTGATAGACGACGGATCAGGAAGACGGGTGGATTCCACCGGCGCCTGGATCCAATAGAAGAGAAGGGGGAGGAAGACAGTGGAAAGTGTTGTTCGGTTAAAAAGAGAACTGAGGTATGAGGGAGCGATTCTGAAGATCTATGAGGATACGGTTGTGGCCAACGGCCATGAGGCTCATTGGGATTTTATCCATCACGACGGGGCGGCGGCAGTGCTCCCGGTCACGGATGACGGCAAGATCCTGATGGTGCGCCAGTACCGCAATGCCCTGGACAGGGATACTCTGGAGATCCCGGCAGGCAAATTGGATGCGCCTGACGAACCGAAGATCGAATGCGCCTATCGGGAGCTGGAGGAGGAGACCGGATATCGGACGGAACAGATGGAATATCTGATCAGCCTCAATACGACGGTGGCCTTCTGCGATGAAGCTATCGACATCTTTGTGGCCAGAAATCTGATCCCTTCCCATCAGCATCTGGATGAAGATGAGGTCATTGATGTGGAACCCTGGGAGTTGAAGGATCTTCTGGAACTGATCTATTCGGGAAAGATGACAGACGCCAAGACCGTGGCTGCCATCACTGCCTATGCCGTAAAATACGGTGGAGGACAGTAGGTCTGTCTGACTCCGGCAGCCTGTCATAAGGAGGAAAGGGGCCGCATATACTGTGATAACAGCAGGTAAGGCGGCAGAGCATGAGGATAAAAAGACGGATCGCGTATTGGGATCTCTGGCTTATCTGTATGATGGGCGGAGTCCTGACAGGGACTATATGGGCCAATCTGCTGAGCAGGGAACTGCTTGGTCAGATTGGCTTTTTTGACGGACTCTATCAGACAGGCCGGATATGGGATGAGGGGGAGAAGCGGCAGCTTTGGAGGTATGTGATAAAGCAGAGACTGGGGGAGGCCGGACTGGGAGGGCTGATCGCCATGACTCCTTTTGCCGCTCCCGGATATCTGCTGCTGGCTTTTGGAGGGGGATTCGCTGTGGCTGCAGTGATCAGTGTCTTCACCCTGGAAAAAGGATCCATGGGCATCCTGTACTGGCTGATCTCTGTTCTGCCTCACGGAATCTGTTATCTCGTGGCAGCCATGGTCATGACGGCAGCGGTTTCTGAGAAAGAGAACCTGAAAAAGATCCGTGTATGGCTGGCGGTGGGAGCCTGTGTGGCACTGGGAACGTTTCTGGAAGCATGGACCGGACCGGAATTGATGAAGATAACAGGCGTTTTGTGGTAAAAGTGGGAAAAATGTGTTTGATTTTATGGAAAAAAGTATTTATAATGGTAGACGAAGGCCAAAAAAGGACTGTTTTTGGGGAACGAAAGATCAGAGGAACAGGGAATGGAAACAGAGATAAAGCAATTTATGGAGTATCTTTCACAGGAGAAGAAGGCTTCGAAAAATACACAGGTGTCATACAGGCGTGACCTGGAGCAGATGGCGGAGTATCTGAGATCCCAGGGAATCATGGAGACGGAAAAAGTGACCAGAACCGTGCTGAATTCCTACATCCTCTATCTGGAGAGACAGGGAAGAGCTTCGACTACCATATCCCGTATGCTCGCTTCCGTAAAGGCGTTTTTTCATTATGAGTTCCGCCAGGGGAAGATAAAAAGGGACCCGGCGGAGACTCTGAAGACCCCCAGAGTGGAGAAAAAAGCTCCGACTATCCTGACCGTAGACGAAGTGACCAGCCTTTTGAACCAGCCCGGCGGCGGCTCTCCCAAAGAAGTGAGGGACAAGGCCATGCTGGAGCTTCTGTATGCAACAGGGATCAGGGTTTCCGAACTGATCGGCCTGAGACTTGAGGATGTGAACCTGCCTGTAGGGTTTATCGTCTGCAAAGACGAGCACAAAGAAAGGACAGTGCCTTTCGGAAAAACCACCAGGCAGGCTCTGAGTCAGTATCTGGAACAGGCCAGGCCGGCCCTTCTCAAAGGAGAGGGATCGCCGTGGCTGTTTGTAAACTGCAGCGGAGGTTCCATGAGCCGGCAGGGCTTCTGGAAGATCATAAAGTATTATGGGGAAAAAGCGGGGATCCGTGCAGACATCACACCCCATACTCTGCGTCATTCCTTTGCAGCACATCTGCTGGGAGGGGGAGCGGACATCCATGCGGTCCAGACCATGCTGGGACATTCGGATATGGCTACGACTCAGGCCTATACGGCTTATGTGCAGAGGGAGGACCCGGTGAGAACGGCATATAAGACGGCTCATCCCAGACAGTGAAGGAGGCCGGTGATCCCGGATGATCAGAGGAGGCTTTTTTTCTGTCCGCCGCGTCGTATTTCTTTTTCACCCTGTATACATAGAACGGCAGAAGAACCGCCCGCCGGCTGCGGTAAGTTCTTCTGCCGTTTTGGATGTATGCTGTTTCTGTAAGGCTCTGGCGGCCGCGCTTATGCCCCGGCGAACAAAACCTCTGTGTAGGCCAGGATCAGAGGCGCCACTCCCTTGGCGTCGTTTTGAACAATGGGTTCTCTCATATAATAATCAAAGGTTCCTTCCCGCATCTCTTTGTTGCCCAGGCCGGCTACCAGGCAGATGCCGCCCAGCTGAAGTTCCCCGTCCTTTTCGGACAGATATTTTTCACAGATACCGTCAAATGCTTTCCTGCCGTAAGAGAAGAAAGAAGGCTCCAGAAGCCCCAGACGGACGCTTTTCATGATGGCGTAGGCAAAGATGGCGGAACCGGAAGTCTCCAGATAGTTGGGGGAGATCCGCCCCCGGTTTACCACCTGATACCACATGCCGGTCTTTTCATCCTGATAGGGCAGCATGGAATCTATGAGTTCTCTGTAGATCCGGGACAGCTCATCTCTCTCCGGGGCAAGGGAGTCCGGCATGATCTCCACGGTGTCGATAAGAGCCATGGCATACCAGCCCAGGGCTCTCAGCCAGAAGTTGTCGGACAGTCCCGTCACCTTGTCACACCAGAAAGCTTCTCTGGAAGCATCATAAGCGTGATAGTACAGACCGTTGCGCAGGTCCCGCATATTCCGATACACGTTCACAAACTGCTCATAACTGTCCCGGCAGTTCTTCCCGTCATTATAAGTGAGTTCATACTGCATATAGAAGGGCTGGGCCATATACAGGCCATCCAGCCAGACCTGGTTGGGATAGATCTTTTTATGCCAGAAATTACCTTCCGAAGTCCGGGGCTGGCCTTTCAGCTGACTGTATACGGTATCGATGGCTTTGCGGTACTTTTCCTTGCCGGTGAGTTCGTACAGATCGAAAAGAGTCTTTCCGGCATTGACGTTGTCCAGATTATACTCCAGAGGGTCATAGGACTGGACAGAGCCGTCTTCACGGACAAAATAGTCGATGAATTCGTCGGCGAATTTCAGGTATTCCGGATCCTTCTTGATGTGATACAGCTCCAATACAGCCTTGATCATACAGCCGTCAATATAGTTCCAGGAAGACTTCCCTCCCTGTTTGATTTTCTCGATATTCCATACAGGAGCCTGGGGACTGCTTTTCTCCAGCAGCTGGTCGATGTAACGGTCCAGAATTTCCATAATACATACCTCGTTCTTTCTATATGGTTAGTTTGAACAAAAGAAAAATAATCAAACGTTTGCAATATATTATATAGTACCATAAAATCAAAATGATTAAAATTAGATAAAATAGACAAAAAATAGTATAAAAACTATACATATTCACTAGTTGACATATGGTATCATCAATGATAGAATGAAAACAACAAAAAATGACGTGCATGTTTGTTCATAGGAATGAAATTGTAAGTAATTACATATGGCGAATATGCATAATTTTTTAAAAATATGTGCAAACCTTTGCAAAATGTATTGACTCAGACAGAAACCGGCGGCTGATAACATATTTTTCTCAGGGGGACGGGGCTGGAGAGGATCACAGATTGTTCAGGGATGTTCATAAATAAAAGAAAGGGAGAAGAAATTCATGAGAAAAAGCATCAAAAAAGCAATGGCATTATCACTTGCAGCGGTTATGGCCGTATCGCTGGCAGCATGCGGCGGCGGTTCTTCTTCAGGTGGAAGCAGTTCGGGAGGAAGCGGTTCTTCGGGCGGAAACAGCTCAGGAGACGAGAAGGTCGAGCTGAAGTTTTCCTGGTGGGGCGGCGACTCCAGACATGAGGCTACAGAGAAGGCCGTGGCGGCATTTATGGCAAAGTATCCCAACATTACCGTGACCACAGAGTACGGCGCATGGTCCGGCTGGGAGGAGAAGCAGGCTCTGAACATCATGGGCGGCAACGCGGCGGATGTTATGCAGGTCAACTGGAACTGGATCGAGTCCTACAGCGGCAACGGATCCAACTTTGCCAACCTGGAAGACTATAAAGATGTCCTTGATCTGACTCAGTTCCCCAGTGAGAGCCTGGAACTGTGCAAGGCCGGCGGCAAGCTGATGGCAGTGCCCGTAGCTTTGACCGGAAGGCTGTTCTACTGGAACAAGACCACTTTTGACGAGGTCAATGTAGCGATCCCCACAGACGAGGCATCCCTCTTCGCGGCAGGCGAGGCATTTAAGGCCTTTGACGAAGATTATTATCCTCTGGCCCTGGGCGAGTATGACCGGATGATCTTCCTGGTATATTATCTGGAGTCTGTACACGGCAAACCGTGGGTACAGGATAACCAGATCCAGTATACCGCAGAAGAGATCGCGGCAGGTATGGAGTTTATCAAGAAGCTGGAAGACGGCCATGTGATCCCGACCCTGGCAGTATTAAACGGCGATATGGCAGATTCTCTTGACAAGAATGCAAAATGGATTGACGGCAAGTATGCAGGTATCCTGGAGTGGGATTCTTCTGCCTCCAAGTTTGAGCAGGCTATCAAAGAGAGTACCAACAAACCGGGTCAGGAGTTCGTTATCGGCGAATTCATCAAGTTCGGCGATCATGACGGAGGCTTTACCAAGATTTCCATGGGCCTTGCAGTTGCGGCTACATCCGCACATCCCAAGGAGGCGGCTATGCTGATCAACTTCCTGCTCAACGATCCGGAGGGCGTCGAGATCTGTTCTACAGAGCGCGGCATCCCCTGTTCTGCGGCGGCAGTTGCAGTCCTCAACGAGAAAAACCTGGGCAATGCCCTGGTAAAAGAGGCCAATGCCAAGGTTCTGAATTTCTCCAAGTTCCCTCTGGATACCAAGTTTGAGCACAACGATCTGAAGGCCAATCCTGACGGCGTTTACTACAAGGTATTCGGCAAGTTCAGCGCAGGGGACATCGATGCGGCCAAGGCGGCAGACGACCTGATCAAGGGAGTAAACGAGTGCCTGAACAACTGATAAGAGAAAGCGCGCAGAATTGACATCATGAGAATACTTCATAAGCCGTCGGAACTGACTCCGGCGGCTTATATAA
>Ga0137306_100546_pt2 | contig 40325 bp, 57 predicted proteins | sample Inofroosms_March_FD_97187 | JGI IMG/M metagenome (GOLD analysis project Ga0137306, IMG submission 97187) | Mouse cecal microbial communities from Vienna, Austria - N-Acetylneuraminic and N-Acetylglucosamine D2O microcosms_March | ecosystem: Host-associated > Mammals > Digestive system > Large...
CTCGACGCGTAAGATTTTAGAATCGGTCCCGTCGGGGGTAGAACGGGCGAGGTTTTATTATTCTTTCGATTCTTCGCCAGGAAGGAGCCACGAACAAACTTTCGTCTATGACGGTTCGTGAAATCGCTTCGGCGGAAGAATTTGGAATAAAAGAAAACACAATATTTAAAAAAATAAAGGACTTTGAACAATCCGGCTATATATGCCGCGGTCTGAAAGAGGGCCGCGCCGCCACATTTTACATAACGCCGGAAGGTTGCGAATGTCTGGAAAGGGAAAAACAATGAAAAATAAAATTGCTTTTGTGGCAGTCGGCCAGGCCGGCGGCAACATTGGAAGACTTTTTGAACAGAAGGGCTTTTCCGTCCTTTACGTGAACACGTCCCAGGAAGATCTTGACACGCTGGATCACGCGAAGTTCAAACACCATATCACGGGCGGCGAAGGTTGCAATAAGGACAGAAGGAAGGCGAAACAGCTTGTCGTCGATGATTTCGACAATATCGCCGCGGAAATCGAATCAAAGATCAAGGCCGGCATGATTTTTGTTATCTTCGCCAGCGGCGGCGGAACCGGTTCGGGCGCTGGGCCGATGTTGTCGGATCTGTTAATCGACGAAGGAAAAACGATCGGCATGATTACGATTCTTCCGGCGCCTGATGAAAGCCCGAAGTCACATATAAATTCTTACGAATGTTTTTCGGAACTGACGGAGATTTCCGGGACGGGCGCTTGTTTTATCCTTGACAATGCGAACGGGGAAAAGCTGAACTTAAATTCCGGCTTCGTGGAAGCCTTCACGGCGTTTCTTGAAATCCCGTCGAAACATAAGAGCGTAAAGGGGAATATCGACAAGGCAGAAATCGAAGAAACATTGAAAGCGCATGGAATGGCCGTTGTCGTGCGCCAGAAGGCCCAGGACAGCGCCGGAGTGATTCAGGCTATAAAAGATAACGCCTTCGCGCCCCTGGAAGCCGATCGGGCCGTTAAATACATTACCGCGTCAATGGCCGGGAATGTAAGCATGGCAGACATTGAAAAGGCAATCGGGACGCCGCTTGACAACTTCCAGACGTTCAACGATGAAGAAACGATTTGTTGTGTGTCCGGGCTTTCATATCCTCAAACGCGGCTTGATGAAATCTATAACAAGGTATCTGAAAACAAGGACACGATCAAGAAAAATCTGGCGGCAACACACGAAACCAGAATGAAAAACGATGTGAATTTCCTTTCGGAATCAGAGCCGCCGAAGAAAAAGAGCGAAGCGCCGAAGCCCAAAACAAGGCGCGATATTATGAGCAAATATTTGTAGATTGGCGGTGATTCTATTGTCTGAAATTAGCTGGATAAAACTTCGGATTGATATGTTCGACGATGAAAAAATCAAGATCATTCAGTCCATGCCGGAAGGCGACGCGCTTCTTGTTATCTGGATCCGCCTGATCGCCCTGGCCGGCAAATGCAACGCGAACGGCCTTGTCCTGGTTGAAGACGAATTTCCGTATAGCGACGAAATGTTATCCGTTATTTTCGGGAAACCATTATCAACGGTTAGAATTGCATTAAAAACCTTTGAAAAATTCCGCATGGTAGAAACTACGCAAAAGGGAATCTACATAACGAATTTTGAGAAACACCAGAACGTCGAAGGAATGGATCGGATCCGGGAACAAAACCGGATCCGAAAACAGCGCGAACGGGAACGGAAAAAGGCGCTTCGCCTGGAAGAATCGAAGGTTCCGTCCCTTCCTGATTTTGGCGGTGACGGTTCACGCGACGTCACACAAACGTCACGTGACACTTCACGCGAAGTCACGGAACAGAGAGAAGATAAAGAGATAGAGAAAGAAATAAATAATATATCTTCTAGCGAAGATATTGTCGGCGAAGCGCCGCCGGCCGCCCTTCCTGAACAGAAGGCGGAACGCCTGGTTTATAACCTGATTATGGACGATTATAACAAGACGTGCGCTGATTTGCCTAAAATACGGGCTATTTCAGACGCCAGGAAAAGAAGCGTCCGGGCGCTTCTGAATGAACTTGAAAATCTGAAATTTTTCCCTGGCTTCACGCCGTATGAGAAATTACACCAGATTTTCACAATGGCCCAGGAAAGCGATTTTCTGTCCGGCAGAAATAAAAAATGGGACGGTTGTTCGTTTGATTGGCTGATGAATAAATCTAACGCCTTGAAGGTGCTTGAAGGAAATTATAAAAACAAGGGGGGCTTCGATGGACACGACACAAGAATTACACAACCTGGATATAACAGCCCTGACGCGGCAGAGGTTGGAAACACTACGTCGGACGCGCTTGAACGGTTCCGGCGAAACAACGGCGGAGCCGGTCTATAAATGCCCGAAATGCCGTGATACTGGCTGGGAAGAAGTCAAGGGCGAAAACGATTATACTTTTATGCGCGAATGTTCGTGTGGCTTGTTGCAACGTCAAAAAATGGATCGGAAATTAAAGTTTGCGGCTATTCCGAAGGAATTTCAGAATCAGACAGTCGAAAGTTTTATGACGGATTGTTATTCTACGCCGCAAAATAGAGAACTGGCGCAAATGGCAAAGATTATCGCGAAAAGGTATGTCGAACAATTCGAGGAAATCCAGGAAACCGGAAAAGGGTTGTATTTTTATTCTTCCGTCAAAGGTTCAGGAAAGACGCGGCTTGCCGTTTCAATCGCAAACGATCTAATACGCCAGAAAATGATTTCCGCGAAGTTTGCGACTACGCTTCAAATTCTGGATCAGATAAAAGCAACCTGGGGAGAAATTAAAAAGGCCGGCCCGGAAGAAGGCGGATCGGAACAACAGCTTGTCAATGACATTATTTCCGTTCCCGTCCTGATTATTGATGATATAGGCGCCGAGAATGTGAAAGACTGGGTAAACGAGAGATTTTATAATATCCTGAATGGCCGCATGATAGAGAAACGCATAACAATTTTTACTTCAAATTGCCGGATTGAAGACTTGAAACTTGACGAAAGAATCGTCAATCGAATTATAAAAATGGCATTACCGATAGAGTTCCCGGCCGAATCTATCCGGGTATCGCTTGCCAGAAAGGAGAATAGCGATCTTCTGGATCGCTTGCTGGGTAAATGATTATTGCAGTAGATTTTGACGGGGTTATTATCCCGGCCGGGTGCTGGCCCGGAGTTGGAGAAGTGAACACGGCGTTGATCGAATGGCTGAAAGAACTTCGTGAAGCTGGAAACAAATTGATTTTGTGGACGAATCGCGTTGACGAAGCGCTGGATCTGGCCGTTTCGCTTTGTGCAGAACACGGACTTTATTTCGACGCGGTGAACGACAATCTTCCAGAAATCACGGAATACTTCGGTTCAAATAGCCGGAAAGTGTACGCGAATGTATATATCGACGATCGCGCCGTATGTATCAGGCATGAAAAGGGGGTTGAAGCAATCAATGAACGAATCGCAAAACAAAGTTATTGATAAAATCGAAAAACTGTTAGCGCTGGCCGGTTCCGATAATGAGAACGAAGCGAAATCCGCTATGATGAAGGCCCGTGAACTTATGGCAAAGTATGAAATCAAGCGCGAACAGCTTCGCGAAGGCCAGGAGGAAGAACGGGCGATCGTTCACTATACTTCGCCGCCGTTCCGCGATGATTGGTGTAAAATGATTGCTTCTGTAATTGCGGATAATTTTAGAAGCCGCGTGATTTCAAGTTCGCGGCGCGGTTCCGGCGGCGCTTACCGTCTGAAATTTTTCGGATATGATGAAGACGCGGAAATATGTATCAATATTTTCAACTATGCCGTGAAGGTTATCAGGAACCGCTTCGCCACGTTACGCGCTATCTATGCAGACGCCGGCCGCGAATTTGGAAGAAATGAAAAAATGAATTATGTCGAGGGATTTTGTTATGGCCTGGAAAGAAATTTTGAAGATCAAAAGGCGCAAAGTGAATCTTTCGCCCTGGCGTTGATTGTTCCGCCGGCCGTGTGTGAATACGTTGATAATATTCCGGGGCTTACAGAATCCGCCGGCCGGAAATATGAATCAAACAAGGAACACGCGCTTCTTCGGAAGACTGGCTATATTGACGGAAAGAATTTTCAGAACGCCGGCGACAAAGAAAGAATCGCAAACTAAAAAACGGGAAGGTGGTTGAATGAACTTTGATAAATGCAAGGAAAAGTATTTCGTCATTGTGGAAGGCGAAGAACGCGCGACAATCCGTGAATCCCTGGCGGCGGCGGAGAAGAAAAGAAAAAAGCTGGCGAAATATAGCCAGGGAAAGAAGATATTTATTTTCAAGGCGACGGAAAGAAACTGAATCCCAGGATAAGAAAATTTATAAAATGCTTGAATCCCTGGATTTTAATTTCGGCGGCAAAACCTATAAAGTGGGCGAAGCCGGATTGATGTTCGCTTATGAAATAGGCATGGAGCGCGGACAGATATACGTTATAGCACTTACGGAAAACTTCGGGACAATTATATTCTACATACCGGAAGAAGCGGAAGAGAGGATAAAAGGGCGCGTTCAGGAATTACCGTATTCATTGAATGATTATTTGTTTTTCTTAATTGAATTTAAGGATTTTGAAGCAACCTTGAAGCCGTTCAGAATAGGTGGCTTGTCAATAAATGACGCGGCCGCCGCCCTGGGACAATTAAGTTCTTTCGGAATAGCCGCCCAGGACGCGGCCGGATCCCTGGCTGATTTTGCCGCGGCATACAGAGAGAAGGCCCAGGAGCCGGCACCGGTTCCGAATAACTGGCTGAAAATACACGGCTTCCCTATGCGGAGAAAAGGAAAGGGGAAAAGAAAAAGTGAACAAATGGATCGGAAGCGGAAAAATAACAGAAGAACCGGTTATCAGATATGACGGCGATAAAGCGTCTTTTGTTGCGTTTACCATGATGTGTAAAAGGAACCGGAGAATAAAAGAAGGCGATCAACCGGTAGATTTTATTGATTGTGTGTGCGTCGGACAGAACGCGAAGCTGGCCCAGGATTTTCTTCGCAAGGGAAAGAAAATTGAAGTATGCGGCCCGTTGCAATCCGGCAGTTATACAGCAAAAGACGGACGGAAGGTTTACACGAAGACGGTATTTGTTGAAGATTTGTCCTTTGCGGAATCGAAACTTGAAGAAGAAGCGCGTCTTCTGGCGAAGAAAGACGAGAGACCGCCGAAATACGGTTCCGACTTTATGGAGATTCCCGACAATGACGACGGCTTACCGTTTCAATAGGGGGCGCGGCTATGAATCAGAATGATATAAAATACAATGCTTCCGGCTATCGTGACAAAGTGGCGGAAACAGCAATCAGGAAGGCAGACCGAACGCCGCCGGAAATAACGGAACTTGTTGACGTGATTAAAAAGATTTCTGGCGCCTATGGCTATGATGTGGAAGGCCGGATTGCGTTCAGGTGTAAGAAAACAAATATGATTTACAAGTGAGGTCTGAAAAATGATGAAAACAATATGTATATGCAATCGTTGCAAGAACGAATTTCCGGCTAAAAAGGCAAAACGAATTATTTTTGAAAGTTCTTTACCGGAAAAAGAAAATGCCGGATCAAAAATAGTTGATATGATAATGACTTTGTTTCCCCTTCCGGTATCGCGTGACTATTGCCCGGAATGTGTTTCTGAAATTAAAGAATTTATGAAAAAGAAAGAAGGTGTAAATGATGAAAACTGTATTGATAAGCATAAGGGCGAAATGGTGGAAACTGATTCTTTCGGGGAAAAAGACGGTGGAGATCAGGAAGACGGCGCCGGCGGAAATTGATTTCCCCTTCCGCGCGATCGTCTATGTTCCGAAGGTTGGAATCGTCGGTCTGTTTGACTGTGAAGGAATAACGCGGACGAATCTTTATGATTCCCTGACGGAAAGAAGCTGTCTGACGGCTGAACAGATTTCAAAATATGCTGGCGGCGGTAAGATTTGCGGCTGGCTGATTGAAAAGGGATCGCCGGTGGAATTTGACAATCCGCTTCCCGTTGAAACGTCCGGCCAGACGCGGCCGCCGCAAAGTTGGTGCTATATTCCGAATTACCGGGCGAACCTGGTATCATATAGCTTCGACAATGAAACTTACGGTTGCACGTATGCAAACACGGCCGAAGCGCTGAAAGACGCCGCCGCGGATCTGAAAAGCTGGGCGCCTTATTATCAGACAGACGGAAAGAAAATATATGTCGGAACTTGTGAATTTTTCAAGCCTTGCCTTTCGGCGTGTGCCTTCGACGCGGTGGAATCCGTTATTTGCCAGGCAGACGACGAAGGCTTCGGAGAATGGGCCGACGATTACTTATCGGACGTAACAAAAGAACAGTATCAGGAGTTGGAAGAACAGCTTGACGCCGTGTTCAATGCGTGGATTGAAAAGAATGGCCTTCACGCTGGATTCTATAAGATAAATTCATATAGTGAATATTTGTTTGACAAGGCGGAAGGCGAATTTGTGACGCCTGAAATATATTATAGCCGCCGCGCAAAAAAGAATTTTCGGGAAAGGGGAAAGAATGAAAAGCCAGGAAGAAAGAATCAAGGAATTTATGAAGGGTATGTCTGAAATGACAGAGAAAACCGGCATAACCTACGCCGTGGAAGCTGGCCGGAATATGGTCGTTTTCGATGTTTGGAACAATGATCCGGTTGAACTGGAAATCACGGTCGGAACGGAAGTTGTAAAGAAAGACGGGCGGACGTCAATCACAACTTTTGACCGGTCAAATGTAGATACATAAATGCTTCAGAAAGAAGGAAGAAATATGAATACCGATGTTATGTTTTCAAGTAAAACTGACGCCTGGGCCACGCCGAAGGCATTTTTCCGGGAACTGGACGAAGAATTTCATTTCAACCTTGATCCGTGTGCTGATGAATTTAATCATAAATGCGATAGATATTTCACCGTTAAAGAAAACGGCCTTTCGCAAGACTGGGGGGGGTTCTTCTGTTTTTTGCAATCCCCCTTATGGACGCGAAATAGGAAAGTGGGTTGAAAAAGCCTATCGCACGAATCAGGAACACGGGAATCTTGTTGTTATGTTATTACCGGCCCGGACAGATACGAAATGGTTCCATGAATTTATTTATCAAAAAGCGGAAGTCCGTTTTGTGCGCGGCCGCCTGAAATTCGGCGATAGTAAAAACAGTGCGCCGTTCCCTTCGATGGTTGTCATTTACAAAAAGAAAGAAGGTGCTGACAATGGGAAAAGTAAAGGGGAAGAAAAAGAATAAGCGCCCGGAATACGTCGTTATATGCCGGGAGTTCAACCGGGACGCCGGCAGAATCGAAATATCCGTTATAGATTCAGGCGTTACGGATCACTTATTAGATAGTTTAATCAAAATGCACTTACGGGATCCGCACAAGCGGTATTTTCTGACATTGAAAAAAGATTATCAGGTTTACGGCGCCGTATGGAAGAAACAGATCGAAACAATGTCAATTAAAAATAACAAGCGAATTGTCGAACTGGGGATTGAACTTGAAAAAGATTAAAAAAGTCGTATTTTACGAATGTCCGGTATGCGGAAAAAGTTCTTCCGACAGAAAAGCGATAGAAAGTCATTATAAGACGCACACAATCAGGTCGAAGGAAGTTTGTTATTGCAGTATATGCGGCGAAGGTTGGTATTCTAACGCCTGGGGCGCCGCCAGGGCGGCAGAAATGGCGCGGAAGTGCTATCAAAAACACATTGACGAAGGAAATATCGACGAAGTGGCGACACGGGCTTTCTTTCTGTCCGGCGGCGCCTTCGGATATGTGAAAACCTTCGGGAAGGGAGAAGAAGAATGAAAAAGAAAACCTTTTATTCGCTGTATCAAAAAAGCGAAGTGACGGGAGCCGTAAAACACGAAGGATTCCAGTTTGAGAAAAACGGAATAAAACTATATGTATATCAGAACAGAGTAGGGACTATTTTTATTATTGATCCGCCGACGGGGTTATCCCTTACAAGTGAATGTTGTTCCGTCGAAGACGCGCCGCTATACATAACAGAATACAGAATCGAAGATCTGGCAGAACGACGGAAGACGGAAGAATATCAGATAAAAGCTAAAATGTTTAAGGCATTTAAGAAAGCCGCAAAGGTGAAAGAAGAATGTGAAATCATGCTGAAAGGAATAAAAAAGAATGAAAAAATATGACGATCAACTTTTGAAATTTGCAATCACAAATAATAAATTGAAAATGGAAATCAAATTGTCGGATCTGGTCTGGCTATTCAGAAATTCGCCTGATAACGTGGCAGACGACGGAGAACATGAATTTTGTCGCGTGAAAAAGGGAGAGAATCAGGCGTTTACAGAAGAATTTGTTCAAATGCTGATGGACGAAGCGCCGGAAAATGGAAATGATACACGCTGGGGACATATGTTTGAAAAAATATTTCAGGAGTTACGGGAGAGTGGCGCGGACTTTCTGAAATATTATAATGATTAGGGGGGGAGAATATGTCTTTTGATTTCAATTCAGAATGGAACGGAACGTCGGCGTCTGATATTATTTTCGATATTATGAAGGCTAAAGAAGCGATCGCGGCCCAGCGGTTTTTTACAATGAACCGGAAGACAAAAGAAAAAGTGTTCAGGGGTTCGGCAGAGTATGACGAAATGATTGTTGAAAATGAAAGCGTCCCTGATGATCTGATTATTTCTTTCAATCCGTCCCCGTCGTGCGGTTCCGGGGCGCCTGAATTTATAAAAGTTATAGACACGGCGGAAAAAGATTGTTCTTCGTTTGTGAGTTGCGCGGTGACGAATAAAGACAGGCTTCCGGCCGTTCAGGGACATTCAGGAAACCGGAAACAACGCCGCGCCGAAGAACGCGCCAGGCGCCGGGCAAAGAAAGGAAGAAAGCAGTTGACTTGACAAAAAATATTCTGTAAAATAAAAGAACGAACCGCTTTTCCAGCGGCCCGAATCTTCAACCTTTAATAATCATACCATATTCGCGGTATGATTGCAAGGGGAAGCTGGAAATATGGCGAAACCGGTTAAAACTGTCAAGGAAAGGAGTCTTTTTGATGAAATTGACCTGAAAATCATGTTAATCAATGAACAGATCAAAAATCATCGCCGATCAATCGAAAAAGCGAAACGGGAATGTGGCTGGAATGGGCCTTCCGCGGTCGGCGGCGTCGATTACTCAAAAGAGCAGTCAAAAGGCGTTCATATTGCCTTTATTGACGGCTTGCGAATGATCGAACTGGACGAAAGGCGGATCCGGGAACTGGAAGAAGAACGAAAAGACCTTCGGAAAAGCAAAAAGCGGATCAAAAGGATTTATGAAAGCCTGGCCGGCTATGAATCCCAGGTTTACTATTACAGAATTATTCGGAAAATGACACAAGCGGCCGCGGCTGATGAAATGTCAATTTCTGTAAGGCAATTCCAGAGGATTGAAAGCGATATGAAGGAAAAGGGGCTGATCTGACGGGTTCAAAAATGAAAATTTTTTAATTCTAAAATTTTTCTAAAATTTGAACACACATTTTTTCAAAAAAGCCTGATTTTATGCGGCTTTCAGACGAATTTGAATGTCGTGTTTTATGTCGTGTTTTTGTCGTGAAATATGTCGTGGAAATGTCGTGTCAATATGTGTTATACTAGATATGCTGAAAAGTGTATGAAGAAGGACTTGAAAGGCGTCGCCGAAGGGCGGCGCTTTTTGTATGCCAGAAAGAAGGAATGATGAAATGATTAAAATTGCAGATTTTATCTTTAGAAACTGGCGGATTTTTGCCCTTGTTTATGCAATCGGCGGAACGGTTGTTTTCATTTTGTCGCTTGTGTTCATGCGCCTATTGGCAAAATGGGCCGATTATGACAAAGAAAATTTTCCTGATTTCGATTATGACTATCCCCCGGAAGGCTGGAAGAATACCGCAAGAGTGATAATTGTATCGCTTTTTCTTTCGGTTTTATGCGCCGTATTATGGCCGGTGATTCTGCTTGCATTTTTCGGAGTGCTATTTTTGACGGAAATCGCGGAGCGCTTCCCTTCGCTTATGGGACATTTAGCGGACGACGATTCAGAGGGGGACGAAAAAGGGGGTGTGCCTGATGAATACAGTCGAGCCGATCCGGGACATGGATCTTGTGATGGACGTCGCGGATTTCCTGAAAGCGAGGAATGACCGCGATTATTTAATGTTCATGTTCGGCATATATACGGGGCTTCGCATTTCGGACATTCTGAAATTCCGTGTCCGCGATGTGAAGGAAAAAGACGCCGTTTATATACGGGAAGAAAAAACGGGTAAGGAAAAACGCTTCCCGATAAATTCCGAATTAAAACCTATTATCCAGGAATTTATTCGTGGGAAAAAGGACTATGAATATTTGTTCAAGTCCCCGAATTTCCCGAATAAGCCTATCACCAGACAGCAAGCCTATAACATATTAAGCCAGGCGGCCGCCGCGTTTGGGCTGGATTCTATCGGCACTCACACATTACGGAAGACGTTCGGCTATCATATGTACCAGCAGACACACGACGCCGTGACTATCAAGGAAATACTGAATCATTCGGATATATCCGTCACGCTTCGCTATATAGGGATAAACCAGGACAATAAAGACAAGGCTATCAAGGGGCTATCATTCAGGAAGAAGGCCCACAAATAGCCTTGTCTTTATGTGTGTATATGCGCCTATGTATGGGCCGAAGAATGGGAAGCGCTTTCTTTCTTATGCCTTGTACTTGACACAATGAGCCTATGACAAATGATATATGTCACTTTCATTCGCACTTAATTGAAAGAAAACAGTCACGGCACGACTTGACACAATTACAAGATATGTCAAGAGAAGGAAGACAAAGAGAGAGCCGCCAGGGCGAACGAACATTCGCAAGAAAATCGCCGCCGGCCGGGTAGGTTCTTCCGGCGCCCTGACAAGGCTTGCGGGTAATCGAAGCCCAAAATCTGTCTAGCTACAAAGAAAAAAATATAAAAGTTGCCGTTTCCGCTTTTCCGGCCAGAAAGGAAGTGAGAGCATGGCGAAGGCTGACACGGATTCAACGAAGGTTACTGACATTGACAGCCTTACCGTTTCGGCGGCCGTCCTGGGGGGAATCTTCGGCGTGACAGATCGCCGCGTCCGCCAGATGGCGGAAGAAGGAATCATCGTTCGGGCCGCAAAGGGCCGCTATAATCTTGTTGAATCACTAAAGAATTACATACTGTCTTTAAAGCTGGCCGCCGAAGGCGCGACAATCGACGGGCCAGACGGAGAAATCGACATTGACGAAGAAAAGGCCCTTCACGAAAGAGTGAAGCGCCACATTTCAGAACTGAAACTTCAAACCATGAGAGGGGAACTTCACAAGGCGGAAGACGTCGAAAAGGTTATGTCCGATATGCTGTCCGCCTTTAAGACAAGGGTTATGAATATCCCGTCGAAGGTGGCGCCGATTCTGGAAGACCGCGACGCTGGCTATATCAAAGACCGGCTGACAAACGAAGTCGTCGAAGCGCTGAATGAGTTGAAGGACTACGATCCGAAGGCGTTCTATTCCGACGAATACGTCGAAGGGGAAGAAGATTATGAGGAATAAAAAAATTACGGTGGAAGAATCGCCGCTTGTTTCCCCTGATACCGTCGTCGTGAAAAAGCGTCATAAAGATTTAGGAATAGACTACAAAACAATTAAACTATTCCGGGATATTGCAAAAGTAGTTGCGCCGCCGCCGATTCTGACGGTTAGTCAATGGGCGGATCGTTATCGAAAATTGTCCGCTGAATCTTCGGCAGAACCGGGACAATGGAACACTGACCGGGCGCCGTATCAACGCGAAATCATGGACGCGATAAACGATCCAGAATGTGAAGAAATCGTGATAATGTCTTCGGCCCAGGTGGGGAAAACAGAACTTATATTGAATATCATCGGTTATTTTATAGCCTATGATCCGGCGCCGATGTTAGTTGTTCAACCGACAGTCAAACCGATGGCGGAAGATTTTTCAAAAGATAGGTTGTCGCCGATGATCCGCGACACGCCGTCATTGAACGGGAAAGTCCGGGACGTAAAGTCGCGCACTTCCGGGAATACGATTCTTCACAAGACATTTCCTGGCGGTCATATAACGCTTGCCGGCGCAAATTCGCCGTCAAGCCTTGCGTCAAGGCCCGTCCGAATCGTGCTTATGGACGAAATAGACCGCTATCCGGCCAGCGCCGGAAGCGAAGGAAATCCGATAAAACTTGTTGAAAAGAGGACAACGGCCTTCTGGAACCGGAAGAAGATAAAAGTATCGACGCCGACGATCAAAGGAATAAGCCAGGTTGAAAAAGAATTTGAATCAGGTTCACAAGAAGAATGGTGTGTTCCTTGTCCGGTATGCGGAAAGTATCAACCGTATGAATGGCCGCGGATCCACTTTTCAGATGTGACAATGGAATGTAAATTTTGCGGCGAACATATCCCGGAAATTGACTGGAAACAGCAGACCGGGAAATATATCGCAAAATTCCCGGAGCGCCGCCGGAAGCGTTCTTTTCACCTGAACGAATTAGCGTCGCCCTGGAAACACTGGGAAGAAATTATCCGGGAATTTAAGGAAGCCCAGCATGAACTAAAGGTAAACGGCGATATTAACAAAATGAAAACGTGGATCAATACCACGCTTGGCGAAACATGGGAAGAACGCGGAGCCAGCGCGGACGATGATTCATTGATAGGCCGCCGCGAAAAATACGAAGCGGAGATCCCCGACGGCGTTCTTCTTCTGACGGCCGGCGTTGACGTTCAGGACGATCGCTTCGAGATAGAAATAACCGGCTGGGGCCGTGGTTATGAATCGTGGGGCGTCCGGTATGATAAGATTTTCGGCGATATGGAAAAAGACGAAACCTGGGACAAACTAGAAGAATACCTTGACCGGGAATTATACTTTGCGTCCGGTTCCGGCCTTCTGATTGCTTGTACTTGCATAGATACCGGCGGCCACTATACGACGGAATCTTATAAGTGGCTGAAAAAAATGGAAGCGAAGAATAAAAAAATTTACGGTATAAAGGGAATGGGCGGCCCTGGGATTCCTTTAATACATAAAGTTTCAAAGAATAATGAATACAAAGTGAAAATCTTTATCCTGGGCGTGGATTCAGGAAAAGAAATTCTTATGACGCGGTTAAAAATCGAAGAAGAAGGCCCTGGATATTGCCACTTTCCGAGCAATTCCGAATTGGGATATAACGAAACTTATATCAAGGGGCTAAACAGCGAACAGCGCGTCGTTGAATTGAAGGACGGGCGGCCCGTGATTAAGTGGAAAAAGAAGGCTGGAACCAGAAACGAACCGCTGGATCTTCGGAATTATTCGACGGCCGCGGCGGAAATCCTTCGTCCGAACTTTGAAATCCTGGAAAAGAAGGTAAAAGCCGGGATAAATTACATGAAAAAAGCGCCGGCGAAGACCGGGAAGAAAAGAAAAACCGGGGCAGTAAGCCGCGGAGTTCAACTATAAGGCGGTGATAATATGGGAAAATTGCAGAAAGAACGCCTGGAAAGATATAAAAAGCGGCTTGAAATGTATTATGAAGCCGAAGAAGCCGTCCTTCTGAATCAGGAATACACGATCGGAACAAAGAGCCTGAAACGGGCCGATTTGTCTACCATACGGGCGGCAATTAAGGAACTGGAAGGGCAGATCGAAGCGCTGGAAAGTACCGGCGGAAAAAACAAGGCGGCGCGATTTCTTCCGCGTGACATTTAGAAAGGCGGTGAAGAAAATTGAATATCATAGACAAGTTTGTCGAAGCCGTCAATCCTTCGGCCGCCTTGCGGCGTCAAAATGACCGAATCAAGCTGGAACTGATCCGGTCATTTAAAAATTCTGGGTATGATGAAAGCGGCGCGTCCAGGAATAAAAATTCCATGCGCGGCTGGCTGGCGTCGAGTAAATCCCCACAAGAAGACATAGACCGGAACATTCCGATCCTTCGGCAGAGATCCAGAAGCCTTTATATGTCGGCGCCGCTTGCAGTATCGGCAATAAAGACGAATCGAACAAATATTGTCGGTGAAGGGTTGCGGCTGAAAAGCACAATCGACGCGGCCTTCCTGAGAATGACACCGGAAGCGGCGGCAGAGTGGCAACGCAACACGGAACGCGAATTTGAGTTATGGGCGGATTCAAAATTTTGTGATTCAACACGGGTTAATAATTTTTATGAGATCCAGCAAGTCGCGTGTCTGTCCTGGCTGATGAACGGCGACGCTTGCGCCCTTGTGGAGTATGAACGGCCGACGCCGGCGTTCCCTTATGGCTTGCGCGTCCACCTGATAGAAGCTGACCGTGTATCAACGCCGCACACAAGCGGAACGGCGGTCAATCTGTACGCGACGGAAAGCACGACGGGGAACCGGATATTTAACGGCGTTGAAGTGACGGACGCTGGGCGCGTGGTCGCGTATCATATTTGTTCTACATATCCGAACAGCCAGCTTCGGGCGGCGAAAAAGTGGCAGAGGGTGAAAGCCTTCGGGGATAAGACGGGAACGCCGAACGTTTTAATGATTTTTGAAGCGGAACGCGCGGAACAATACAGAGGGGTTCCGTATCTGGCGCCGGTGATTGAATCATTAAAACAGCTTACAAGATACGGTGAAGCCGAAATGATGGCGGCCGTTATCAACGGTTTTTTTACTGTCTTCATTACTTCCGAAGGAAACACCGGCGAAATGGGGTTTACCGGGGTTCTGGACGACGAAGACCGCGTTTCCGATGATGATCTTAACTATGAATTAGGCCCTGGAATGGTTAATGTCTTAAAGCCTGGGGAAAAGATTGATATTGCAGATTCAAAGCGGCCTTCAAGCAATTTTGACGCCTTCACAACAGCGCTTGCAAAGTATGTCGGCGCCGCGCTGGAAATACCGGTCGAATTACTGATAAAATCGTTCAATTCCAGTTATTCGGCGTCACGCGCCGCCCTTCTGGAAGCGTGGAAGGCTTTCAGAATGAAAAGAAAATGGCTGGCCGCTGATTTCTGTCAACCGCTTTATGAAATATTTCTGACGGAAGCGATCGCAAACGGAAGAATTAAGGCGCCGGGATTCTTTTTAGATCCGGCGATTAAGAAAGCGTATTGCCGCGCCCAGTGGAACGGGCCGGCGCCTGGTATGCTGGATCCGGTGAAGGAAGCAACCGCGGCAGAAAAGAGAATCGCGATCGGAGTATCAACGCGCCAGCGCGAATCTATCGAAATGACGGGGACGGATTTTGACGCGAACGTCGCCCAGCTTGCCAGGGAAAATCAGTTAATGAAAGAAGCCGGACTTGTTTCGGCCGCCGCGCCGCCTGGGAGCGCGGAAGAAAACAGGGAAAAGGAGAGTGAAAAACCCGATGAAGAAGAAGACAAGGATCCTGAATCAGACAGCGACACCGACGGCGCCGAAGAATCAGAGGATCAATAAATTCTGGAATTTCATCAATAAAGACGATGAAACGGCAGAATTACAGCTTTTCGGCGAAATATCCAGTGAGGAAAGTTGGTGGAATGAAGATTGTGTTACATACCGCGACTTTATCGCCGAATTGAACGCATTAGGGGAAAAGAAGAATATAAACGTACTGATTCAGTCCGGCGGCGGTGATGTTTTCGCGGCAAATGCGATATATAACGCGCTGATTCTTAATAAAGCAACGATCACCGGAACGATTATCGGGATTTGTGCCAGCGCCGCAACTATTATTTTAATGGCTTGCGACAAGCGGAAAATCGCTAAAAATGCGATCCTTATGGCGCACAATCCGTCAATATCCCTTTGGGGTTCCTATACGTCGGAAGACCTTTTGAAACTGGCAGACGTGACGGATCAGGTAAAGAAAAGCATAGCAACCGCGTATATGGATCGCCTTGATAAGACGGAAGAAGAAATCAATCAGTTAATGGACGCCGAATCGTGGTATGTGGGCCAGGAAGCAGTTGACGCCGGTTTTTGCGATGAAGTGATAGAAACCGGATTCCAGGACAATATTTTTTCTAACCGGTTCACGGTGAACGGGGTTCCGTGTAGTTTTAAAAACTATCTGGAAGTTGCCGTCCCTGAAAACATTCGGAAAAAGGTTCAGGCTCTTTCGATAACGCCGCCGAAAGACAAAGGAACTTTTTCAAATAAAACAATTCAGAAAGGAAATGAAAACATGGGTGAAGAATCAACCAAAAACACGACGCCGGTTATTACTGACGCCGCGCATTTAAAAAGCGTTTATCCCGAATTTGTCGATCAGATCGTGGCGGACGCGGTGAAAGCGGAACGGGAACGCCTGAAAGCGATCGACGAAATCGCGGCCGGGATTCCTGACGACGTGCTGACACGGGCGAAGTATGATGAACCGATTTCCGCCGCTGATCTTGCGCTGGCCCAGATGAAGGCAAACAACAAGGCCGGACAGCAGACGTTAAATAATATAGTCGATGATCTGACAAATTCCGGCGCTTCTTCTGTCGGGACTACGCCGAACGCCGGATCCGGCGGAGAAGAAGACAAAAAAGCGGAGAGCGAAGCAAAAGTCAATAATTTCGCTTCGTTTCTTGGAAAAGATAAAAGAAGGGGGAAAAGAGAATGAAAATGTTTGAGCAGATCGGAGAGTTTACGCCGGATTCCTTAATTACTTCCGAAGATTTCTCGATTCTGAAAGAGGGGATCGGGTTGAAAGCCGGCCAGGGCGTTTTGAAGCGCGGATCCCTGATTGTCAAGTCTGAAAAAGCCGGCTATCTTGCCGGGACGGCAGATATTGAAGGGAAGATCTTCGGAATCCTTACGGACGATACCGACACCGGAGCCGACGCCGCCGGCGACAATATCCCGGCCGTGTGCTATCAGACGGGGAATTTTAACCGCGCCGCGGTGATCGTTGCGGAAAGTGCAACTGTTGACACTTACGAAGACGATATGAAGGCCGTTTCTTTGTTCCTTCGTAACGTCCAGAAATATGAATAAAAAAGGGGGTTTTAAAATGCCTGACTTAACAACACGTGAAATGATGGAAGCGATCGATCAGACGCCGCCCGTAAGAACTTTTTTACAGAAAACCTTTTTCCCTGGCGAACAGACGCACATAACCGAAAAGGTGGAATTTGACGTCCGCAAAGGGAAAAGAATCATGGCGCCTTTTGTAAGTCCCAGAAAAGGCGGAAAGGTTATCACGCGCCAGGGATTCAGGACGAATCAGTTCACTACGCCGAAGATCGCGCCGGAAAGAGTGCTGACAATCGACGATATTACCAAACGCGCGATCGGAGAAAATATCTATTCGCAGAGGACGCCGGAAGAACGCGAAAACGAACTTTTGGCGAAGGATATGACAGACTTGGAAGAATCTATCGCCAGAAGAAAAGAGTGGATGTGCCGGCAGATTCTTTTTGAAGGAAAAATCGACGTCGTGGACGAAGAAGAAGGCGTTGACGTTCAGATCGACTTTGGTTTTGATAATATTGTCGTCCTGGCGGCTGATGAACAGTGGACGATTGCCACGGTGGATCCTATGATTCTTCTTCGGAAACTTCGGAAACGGATCATTAAGGACACCGGAAGAGCGCCCGACATTATGGTTTTTTCTTCTGATGTTATAGAAGATTTTACCACGAATCCGTTCATCGAAAAAGCTATGAATATGTTGAAGTATAAAAACATTGTGATCGAACCGCGCGTCATTGATCCGGCCCTGACGTTTTACGGGAGAATCGCAGAACTGGATCTTGATATTTATAGTTATGATGAATGGTTCCTGAATGATGAAGGCGAAGAAGAAGCGATGATCCCAGAAGGAACCGTTCTTATGGGACATTCCACGGGAGAAGGCCAGATCGAATATGGCCTTGTTACGCAGATGGAAGATAAAAAGTGGCAGAGTTACGAAGGAAAACTTGTCCCGAAGAAATGGGCGGACGAAAACGACGAAGTGGAAAAACTTCGGCTTACTTCCCGGCCGCTTCCGCGCCCGTTTGACGTGGCTTCCTGGGTTGTCATTTATGCGAGAAAGGGGGCTTAATTTATGACGGCATATAAAGTAAAAGTTACTGTTATGACAAATGGAAAAGAGTATCGGCCGGGTTCTATCCTTCCGGCCGATATTTCTTCGGTTGATCTGGCGTTCCTGAAAGAAAAGAAGTTTGTCGAACTGGCAGACGTGCCGGAAGTCGTTACCGATGAAGACGAAGAAGAATTTGAAGGCTTCGACGAAATGGATCCCGGCGCGGTAAAGAGCGAAGACGAAATCAGGAAGATCCGAACAAAAAAAGAACTGGTCGCCTATGCCGCGTCTATCGGCTATGACCTGAGAGAATGGAAGGAAAAAAGCGTCAAGATCCTTCAGGAAGAAATCATCAACTACCAGGAAGAACAGATCGGAGAGAGAGAAGACAGCCAGGAAGCCGGGGAAAGCCAGGAAGACGGAGAAGGCGAGGGCGTTTGAAATGCGTTCATTCAAAGATCAGTTAGAAAAGGATTTTGACAGTACATTCTTTAACATGAATGAGTTCGCCGAGTTACACAACATAGACGGGAAAGAAGTACCGGTTGTTGTTGATAACGACACGCTTTTAGCGCTGAACCTGGGAAAAAATGCTGATTCTGACGGGATATTTGAAGACGCAAAACTATTTTTTATCCTGAAAAAGTATCTGGATTCCGAACCAGTTATCGGGCAGATCATGGACTTTGACGGTGAATCATATCCGATCGGAAACATTCTGGAAGACTTCGGCGGCTACACTATTATTTTGAGGGGGAATGAAAGTTGATTTATTCCGAAATCAAAGTTACAAGCGTTGAAGAAGTACAAAAGCGGCTGGGGAATTTTAAAAGCAAAACGCCGCTTGTATTATCCAGGGCGATCAATCGGGCGATTCAGAACGTGAAGAAGAACATGGGGAAGGAAACTTCCCAGCTATACTATATTTCAAGTTCTGATGTAAAAAAAACCGTGAGAATCACAAAAGCGTCGAAAGGGAGCCTGAAAGCCGCGGCAATTTCCGCCGGCGGCGGAATAGAACTGTCAAAGTACAAAGTATCACCGAAAACGCCGGTAAGATACCGCGGAAAATCACGTTCGCCCAGGGTGTATAAAGCCGGGGTAAAAAAGGACGGCGGAATAAAACCGCTTGACGGAGATCCGAAGTCTTTTGTCGCCGTGATGAAATCGGGACACGTCGGAGTGTTTACCAGGAAAAACGGAAAAAGTCTTCCGATAAAACAGCTTTACGGCCCGTCGGTTCCGCAGATTGTGAAGAATGAAGACATTATGTCTAAAATCAACAAAGAAGCGTCTGAAACGCTTCAAAAGAGAATCGACGCGGAAATCAATAATATTTTACGGAAGGGGTGATTGAACCTTGCAGACGGACGTTCTTCTTCAAAAGGCGCTTGTCGAAGAAGTGAAGGAAGAATTGAAAAATTATACTTCGGTCAATAACGACGGGGAATATATGAAATTCAATGTCTATCCGCAGAACTTACCGGCAAAGAAAGGGAAAAATGACGATGAACATTTCCCCTATGTCCTGGTATGCCTGGACGAAGAACAGATCAACGGGGAAGACGATGATCTGATATGTTCGATTTATTTCCTTGTCGGCATAAATGATAAAAACCCGAATAAACAAGGCCACTTTGATATTGCAAACGTTTTGAACCGTCTTTCAAAGCGCTTCCTGGAAAAACGCCTTGTTGATGGCCGGTACAGAATCGCCTTTCCACTCACAAAAAAATTCCAGGAAGAAGACACATATCCGAAGTTTATCGGCGGTATGTCTACATTATGGACATTAGAAAAACCAGAAATCGAGGAAACAGAATATGACTAAAAGTGAATCGCCCGTTATGTACTTAGGGCCTACGATCCGCGGCGTCGTGAAATACGGCGCCGTTTTTAGTGGCAGAATCCCCAAAAGGCTTGAAAAGCTGGCCGGGAAGAAGCCTATTGTGAAACAGTTAATCGTTCCGCTTTCTGATATTGTGAAAGCTAAAACCGCAATCGACACCGAAGGGACGGTCGAAGCGGTCGCTTACGACAAGATCGAAGCACTTTCAGAAGCGGAAGTCAAAAAAATTACGGAAGGAGAATAAAAGAGTATGTCTAATTATAAGCATGGAATCCGCACGAGCCGCCGGCCCACCCAATTAGCAGTTCCGATTACGTCTGACGGTTGCTTACAGTGCGTAATAGGAACGGCGCCGGTCAACCTGGCCGCGGATCCTTACGACACGGTAAACAAGCCGTTTGTTTTTCATAATAAAGCGGCCGCGATTGCCGGACTGGGGTATTGTACCGACTTCAAAAATTATACCCTTTGCCAGTCCATGTATGCGACTTTTGATGTGTTCGGAGTTGCGCCGCTGATTATGATTAACGTGCTGGATCCCGAAAAGCACGTGAAAGCGGAGTTATCGAAGGAATACGCCGTCGAGGGCGGAAAAGTGAAGATTCCCGAAACGGGGATTTTGCTTGATAAACTTTCGATCGCTTCGATCGGAGAGTCCGAAACAGTGTATAAACCTGATGAAGACTATATCGCGTCCTTTAACACGGACGGAACCGTCACGGTTGCGATTGTAGCCACGGGCGCCGCGGCGGCAGAAAAAAACCTGAAAGCAACCTTCGCCCAGCTTGATCCGTCCCTGGTAACATACGAAGACATTATCGGTTCCTATGACGTGGAAACGAAGAAGAAAACCGGAATGGAACTGATCGGCCGCGTATATCCGAAATTCGGGATCGTTCCGTCGCTTCTTCTTGCGCCTGGCTGGTCGCATATTCCGGCCGTAAAACTGGCGCTTGCGGCAAAATCCCAGCTTATATCAAGTCTTTTCACGGCGAAGGTCGTTGTTGATCTTGATACCGCAGAAGGCAAGGCTGACAGCATGGAAGAAGTGAAGGAATACAAGGATAAAAGCGCGTGTTCTGACCGCGACACTATTCCCATGTGGCCGCTTGTAGGGGTAGGGGACTATAAATATTACTATTCCGCGCAGATGGCGGCCCATATGGAGTATTTGGCCGCAAATAACGGCGGCGTTCCGTCCCGTTCCCCGTCAAACAAGGATATTAAAATCACCGGGCTTTATACGGCAGACGGGGAAGAAGTCGTCCTTGAAATGGACGAAGCAAACGACTATCTGAACGCTTGCGGCGTCGTGACGGCGATCAATGTCAACGGCTGGAAGTGCTGGGGGAATAATACGGCGGCTTATCCGTCTTCCACGGATCCGCTTGACCGGTGGATCAACATTGTGACGATTTTCGATTATATCGAAAATAATTTCAAGTTGTCCTTCTTCCAGAATGTCGATGACCTGACAAATTATCGGCTGATCGACGAAGTTGTGTCTGGCTTCAATATGCAGTTGAACGGATTACAGGGTTCGGACGATATAGCCGGCGGCGAAATCGTCTTCGATCACGACGAAAACCCGATCAATGAAATTCTGAACGGACATATCAAATTCCATACGCGGATCGGTGGATATGCGCCGGCGGAAGATATTGAAAACGTCTTCGAGTTCGATCCCACGATTACCGAAGCCGCGCTTGAAGGGGGTGCTGAATAATGGGATATAAAATTCCTACGGTATTAAACAATTTTAACGCCTACGGTTCCGGTCACAAATACGTCGGCCTGACTTCCGAAGTGGCGCTTCCCAGCTTCGAGTATTTAACCGAAACGATCGACGGCGCCGGCATTGGCGGAGAAATCGAAGAAGCGGTCGAAGGTTCCTTCGGTTCCCTGGAAACGGAAACGTCCTTCCAGAATATCGGCCGCGAATACTTTGATTTTGTATGCCAGACCGGAATGATTACCTATCGCGGATCTATGCAAGTTTTGAACACGGCGACGCAGACAAACGACTATGAAGGGATTGTCGTCACCACGAAGGGAAAAGTGAAATCGTTTGAACTTGGTTCCCTGAAAAAAGGCGGCAAGGGCGAACCGAAAGTCGTCCGGGAGATCACCTATTGCAAAATCACAATAGGCGGCGCGACAGTCCTTGAACTGGATAAATTCAATCTGATCTGGAAGTTAAACGGCGTTGACCGTTTACAGAAGGTTAGAAGCCAGATTTAAACAAAAGGCGGCGAAATGCTTTCGGGCATGGCGCCGCCTTCATCATGCAAAAAAGAAAGCGAGGAAATGAGCAAATGGAAAACTATCAGGAAATGAACAGAGAAGACTATAACGGAGCCGAAGGCGAAAACCAGGGAATGAACAATCAGGAAATCCCGGTCGCGCAGTCCCCGGCCGCGTCTGGCGCGTCCCTTCTTCCGGCGAAAGAGGGTGACGACGACGAACTTATTATCAAGTTCAGAAAGCCCTATGTCTTTGACAGGGAAACCTTCACGGAACTTGATCTTCACGGCCTGGAAGACCTTCGCGGCCGCGATTTGACAGCGATCGAAAAAGCCTTCAACAAGACCGGCGTTTCTTCCTTTGTTCCCGAATCGACGACGACTTACGCAAAGATCGTCGCAACAAAAGTCACCGGCCTTCCGGCCGAATACTTCGAGGATCTTCCGGTCGGAGAGGTGGAAAAGATCAAAAATGCTGTCGTGGGTTTTTTCTACAAAGACGAATAAGGCATGATTCCGGCCGCGACATTCAGAAAACTTCGGTTTATCTGTCTATGGCGACAAATACCGGAATGGACTTTTTTACCGATCTTCCGGTCGATGATTTTATCAACATAGCAAAGGAAGTGGGCGAAATTGGCAAACAAAACAACTTACGAACTGGCGCTAGAAATCGGCGGTAAAATACAGAGTTCCCTTGAAAAGTCGGTCGGCGGCGTCAATAAGAAGCTGGATTCTATCGGAAAAGCCGCGAAAACGGCCGCGAAAATTGCCACGGCCGCGTTTGCGGCGGTAAAGATAGGCGATTTCGTAAAAGACGCCGTTTCCGTCTATGCAGATTTCGATCAAGCGATGGCGAACACGGCCGCCACGGCCGGCGCAACGGGCGAAGAATATGCAAAACTGGAAGCCGCCGCCCTGGAAATGGGGAAAAAGACAACCAAAACAGCAACGGAAGCAAGCGAAGCCCTGGGATATATGGCCCTTGCCGGCTGGGACGTGAACACTTCTATTTCGGCCCTGGAACCGGTTCTTCGATTGTCGGAAGCTACTGGAATGGATCTGGCGACGTGTTCCGATTTGGTAACTGATTCAATGAGTGCGTTGGGCCTTACCGTCGATGAACTATCAGGCTATCTTGATGTGGCGTGTAAGGCGAATAATAAATCAAACCAGACGGCGCAACAGCTTATGGAAGCATATATCGGTTGTGGCGGCGTCCTGAACAATTTAGGCGTATCCGTGGAAGATAGCGCGACGGCGCTTGGAGTGCTGGCGAACCGCGGAATCAAAGGATCAGAAGCCGGAAACAAATTAAATACTGTTTTAATTAACCTAACATCGGGAACCGGCCAGGCCGGCGCGATGATGAAGAAGTTAGGTATTTCCGCCTTTGACAGCGAAGGGAAGTTCATCGGGCTTCAAGAAACCCTTCAACTTGTCAATGAAGCAACAAAAGACCTGACAGAAGAAGAACGGAACGCCGCGCTTGCGGCTATCGGAGGAAAGACGCAGATCGACACGCTGAACGATCTTCTGTCTGGATTGAATACCACAACAGCGGACGGCCGTTCGGAGTGGCAAGCCCTAAACGATGAACTATACAACGCGGAAGGCGCTATGATGGATATGGCCGGAAAAGTGACGGACACTTTACCGGGCGCGATGGCGGTTTTCGGTTCCGCGGTAGACGACGCGAAGATCCGATTGTGTAAAATCTTCGCGCCCATGGCGAAGGACGCAATTTTCGCAGTTGCCGATCATATACCGAAAATCACGGAAAAAGTGACCGGATTTATTCAGGCGCTATCAGAAAGGGCCGTTCCGGCGATTGCTTCATTCAAGGATAAGGCCGTCGCTTTCTTTGGAATGGTTCGTCCGATTCTGGAAGATGTGAAAAATAAAGGCGTCGCGGCGTTTCAATTCCTGGCAAATACCGGAAGAACAGCCTTTGAAAATATCAAGGCAAAAATCGAGGAAAACAAGCCGGCTATTGATAAGGTGATCGCGGTCGCCCTGGATCTGAAAGATAAATTTTTTGAAGCGTTTGAAAAGGCGAAGCCCGTCATTTCTTTTATTGCAACAACGGCCCTTCCGTCGGTTGTTGGCGCTATTATGAAAGTGATCGGAGCCGCGGCCACGGTCTACCAGAAGTTAAATGAATGGGGGGCGCTGAAACCTATTATTATAGGCGTTGCCGGCGCGATAGCGTCCATGAAAATAGTCGGGCTGGCAAAAGATACCATGAACGCGGCGAAGGCGGTCAAGGCCCTTGTAACCGTGTTTATAGCAGAAAAGAAGGCTATACTGGCAAATATCGCCCTGAAAGTAAAGGATAAGGCGGAAACTTTGTATTTGCACGCCTTATATGCGAAAGACGCAATTTTGAAAGGAGCCAGCACGGCCGCAACCTGGGCGCAAACGGCCGCTATGACAGCATGGAACGCGATTTGTACGGTAGGAACAGCCGTCACTTCGGCACTTGGCGCCGCTTTTACCTTCCTGACAAGCCCGATCGGCCTTGTTATCCTGGCGATTGCCGCGGTTGTGGCGATTGGCGTTTTGCTTTATAAAAACTGGGACACGGTGAAAGAAAAAGCGTCGCAGTTGGGACAATGGATCGTCGGCGTATTTAACAACCTGAAAGAGAAGGCCACGGCCGCGATTCAGGCGTTCGCCGACAAATTTCCGGCCGCGTTCGCTTTCATATCCTCAATTTTCGAGAGTTGGAAGCAGACCGTGACGGGCGTATTCGACGGCGTGAAACAGGTATTCCAGGGGATCATTCAGTTTGTGACCGGCGTTTTTTCTGGCGATTGGTCGAAAGCGCTTGACGGGCTGAAAAATATCTTTTCTGGCGCCTTCAAGGCTCTTTCTTCGCTGGCGCTGGCGCCGCTTAATGCGCTGAAAGGCGTTGTTGTCGGCGCGTTCAATGCGATAGATACCGCGACGGGCGGAAAATTGACGGCGATCAAAGAAAAGGCGTCCGCCGCCTGGACTTCGATCAAGGAGAAGGCCGGAACCGTTCTTTCGGCCGCGAAAGATACAATCACGGAAAAACTTTCAAATATAAAGTCGGCATACGAGCAACACGGCGGCGGAATAAAGGGAATAGCCGCGGCCGCTATGGAGGGAGTGAAGGGCTATTATACAGCCGGATATTCCTTTATAAACAACTTGACCGGCGGAAAATTGGAAGAAATGCGGTCAAAATTCAGTGAAAAATTGTCCGCGGTGGGAACGAACGTTTCAAACGCTTTTAACAGCGTGAAGTCTACAATAGGGAATTTTATGTCCCAGGTCGTTTCAAACGTATCTTCAAACCTGGAAAGCATGAAAACAGCATACACGAACGCCGGCGGCGGAATAAAAGGAATTGTCGCCGGCACGATGGCCGGCGTACAAGGAACTTTTTCAAATGCTATGTCGGCCGTGAACACATTAACTGGCGGAAAACTGGAATCTATCAGATCCGCCTTTGCTTCAAAACTGGACGCGGCGAAGCAAGCCGCAACTTCAAAATTTGAAGAAATCAAAAGCGGAATATCGTCGAAACTGGAAGCGGCAAAACAGACCGTACAAAACGGGCTGAACGCGATCAAGAATTTCTTTTCTGGTTGCCACTTATCGCTTCCGAAAATTAAGTTGCCGCATTTTTCAATAAGCGGTTCCTTCTCACTTTCGCCGCCTTCGATTCCGAAAATCGGCGTCGAGTGGTACAAAGACGGCGGAATCCTGACGGGGCCGACGATCTTTGGCGCGAACGGCGGTTCCCTTTTGGGCGGCGGCGAAGCTGGAAAAGAAGCTGTCCTTCCTCTTTCTGAATTATGGTCAAACATGAAATCGGTCGTCGCCGGCGTGGTCGGGAGCCAGCCGGAAGCAAGCGGCGCCGCGGATATGTTCGGAAGAATCAAACAGTTAGTCGAAGGCGGCCAGGCGGTAGGCCAGGAAGGCGGATCCGTCACAAAAGAACTTTATAACACAATAAACAATAATAACACCGTGAACAGAACCAGCGAAACGAGTTCAACGGACGATTCACAACGGATCGTCTATTCGCCGCAAGTGATTATCCAGGGGAACGCGAGCAAAGAAGACGTTCAGTCGGCGCTTGATATGTCCCAGGAGAAATTTAATCAAATGATGGCGGAATACAACCGGCAGAATCAGCGGACTTCGTTCGCGCCGGCATGAAAGGGGGCCTGATATATGGACGAAAACCGGATATATACCACGGTACAAGGCGATATGTGGGATTCAATCGCCTATCAGTTTTACGGGGACGTGAAATATATCGGCCTTCTTCTTCAAAATAACGCCGATTTGCTGGAAATTTACGTCTTTTCGGCCGGAACGAAGGTTTATATCCCGAAATTGCCGGAAGAAGACGAAGAAGACGTCCCGGAATGGAGATTGTAAAGCATGAAGGCGCGTCAATCTTCCGTAACTGTATTATATAACGGTAACGACATAACAAAGACAATTACTGACTATATCGAAAGTTTTCAGTATGTGGATCATGCCAGTGGAACGGCCGACACGGTGACTTTGAAGCTGAATAACAGAAGCGGAAAGTGGTCGGGAAGCTGGATCCCCGTTCAGGGGGATTATGTCGAAACAATTATCAAACTGACAAACTGGAAGAAGGAAGGCGACAACCGGAAATTTAATTGTGGATATTTCCTGATTGATGATTTGAGTTTTTCGGGGCCGCCTTCAACGGCTTCCGTCGGCGGCATAACGACGCCGATCAATACAGACTTCAACGTCACAAAGAAATCGAAGACCTGGAAGAAAACGTCGGTGAAAGGAATCCTTTCAGAAATCGCAAAAAAAGCCGGCGTCGGGCTTTTCTTTTCCGGTCAAGATTATCCGGTCGATGAACTGGAACAATCGAATCAGGAAGATATTTCATTCGCCTTTAATCTTTGTTCTTCCTACAATCTGGCAATGAAATTATACAACCGGAAAATAGTTGTCTTTGATAGTGTGGAGTATGAGAAGAAGGGGACGTCCCTTTCGATTGACCGGACGGAAACCGAATCATGGTCGGCAAAAAAAGGAATGACACGCGCTTATGACGGCGTTTCGATTTCTTATACCGATTCAAAGAAGAATCAGACCTTGACATATAAATTCATGTTGCAAGACGGAAGCCGGATCCTGAAGCTGAACGAAACAGCCGAAAGCCTTCAAGACGCCGAAGTCAAGGCAAAGGCGAAATTGCTTGAACATAACAGACAATGCCAGACGATGAATGTAAAAGTCAAGGGGGACACGAAATATATATCCAGCAAGTGCGTAAAAATGACCGGCTTCGGGAAGCTGGACGGGAAATATTATATTGATACCGTCACGCACGAAAAGAACGCCGGCGGCGGTTATTTTTGTTCGCTGGATATGCACTTGTGTATTATTGTAAAAGGCGTTACGGTTGCGACGGTCGCTTCTGGAAGCACTACAAAGAAGGCGGCGGATCCTTCGACGAAGGCTAAAACCTATACGATTGTATCGGGTGATACCCTTTGGAAAATCAGCACAAACCATTTAGGATCCGGCGCAAAGTATATGCAGATTTACAACGCAAATTCAAGCGTTATCGAATCCGCGGCAAAATCACACGGGAAATCTTCGTCCAGTAACGGACATTGGATTTATCCGGGGACGACACTAACCATACCAGGATAGAGAGGGGGACAAGAAAATGTCTGACGTTGTGCGCGTCGGCTATATATCGGCCGTGAACCATGCAGAGGGAACGGCCCAGGTCGTTTATAAGGATCGGGATAATTCTTTGTCACCCTTCATGCCTTTATGGTCTAATGAATGGAATCCGCCAGAGATTGACACAATGGTTTATGTTATTCACTTACAGAACGGCGGAACGCGCGGAATGATACTTGTTCCGCCTTACACAACCGGAAACCGGCCCGTCGAAGGCGTGGCCGGGATCTGGCGGAAAGACTTCGGCGACGGAAGCTATATCAGATACGATCGAGAAGAAAAGCGGCTTGACATTGTAAGCGATTCTGTACACGTGGAATCGCTGAATATAGCCGGTGATTTGACCGTTGACGGCGCTATTGAAGCAAAGTCGATAAAAACAACCGGAAACGTCCATGTGGGCGGAAATTTGACCGTTGACGGCAGTTATCCGGGGTAGAAATGGGGTGATTCTGTTTGATAGGCTATTTCGGCGAAGTGATATTTGAAACAAACGATAGAAGAATTTGCACATTTAACAATTTAAAAAGGACAATTTCGGCGTCATATTCTGAACACAAGCGATATAGAAAAAAATCCGAATTGGAGTTTGAAGGGCCGCAGAACCAGGGCGTAACTTTTGAAATGAAATTTATCGCCGGTCACGGCGTCCGGCCCTGGAGCATGGTTCACAAAATAACCTTGATGTGTGAACAAGGGGTTGTAAATTCTTTCGTCCTGGGCGGACACAAAGTCGGCGGCGGAAAATGGGTTATAACCGGAATAGACGAAGATTATAAAGAAGTCTGGAATCACGGCGAACTTGTTTCCGTTGCGATTACAGTCACGGCGAAAGAATATCTGTAAGGCGGTGATATTGTGTTAATAATAGACGACGTTCAGATTATTATAAATAGTGTCTATGAAAGGGAACTTCGGGAAGAAATTCTTGAAAAGGCCCTTTTTCTTTTGACTTGTATAAAAGGCACAATCCCGAATAACCGGGAAATCGGGCTGGATCCTGATATTATTTCAAGCCCGGCCTATATCGCGCAGAATCTTTATACAATAAGTGCGATTGAACTAATAGAAGAATTTGAACCACGCGCAAGCGTGGAAGAAGTATCATTTATAGCTTCCGGCGGCGCCGGAAATATGATTCCGAAGGTGGTGCTTACATACAATGCAGAATGAAATTTCAAAACTTTATAATTTGCCTGATATTTCCTTTGTCGATGATATATCATACGAAAAAATTTTGAATGAAATGATCGCCGACTATGAAAAGAAGTATCAGGAAGCAACCGGCCGGAAGGTTACGCTTCGCCCTGGCGACAAAGAACATATCCATTTAAGGATAGAAGCCGGTCAATACTTTCAAATGTATCAAATATTAGATAATGCGGCGAAAATGAATCTTTTGAAATACTCAAAGGGGAATTTCTTGCGGCATTTAGGCGCCTTCAAGAAAACCTTTATTCAGGAGCCGAAACCGGCAGTTGTGACGGCGCGGTTCACACTTTCGGAGATAAGAAAGGACGTGATCTATATTCCGCAAGGAACCAGAATCACGGCCGGCGATGGCGTGTATTTTGCTACTGATGATTACGCGGAAGTAAAAGCTGGCGATTCCTTCGTCGATGTTGACTGTACGTGTGAAACCGTCGGGGAAGTCGGGAATGAATATATTGTTGGACAGATTGAAACGATCGTCGATCCGGTTCCTTATGTTTCCAGTGTATCGAATATTACAAAATCAGACGGCGGAACCGGCGAAGAATCCGAAGACAGCTTCCGGGAAAGAATCTTCCTAGCGCCTTCTTCTTATTCCGTGGCCGGCCCGGCGGACGCTTACGAATACTGGGTAAAGCAGTACAACAGCGCCGCGATTGAAGATGTGAAAATATATGAACCGACGGAAGCGGTCGTTGATATTCGGATCCTTCTGGTTGGCGGCGCCCTTCCAAGCAAGACGTTTTGTTCCGGTTGCCTGGAATATTTACGGGAAAATCCGATCATACCGCTAACAGACAATGATCTTGTGGCGGCGCCTGATGTGGTGAATTATAACCTGAAAGCGGTTTACTATATCGCACGAAGCGACTTGAACAATATCAAGGTGATTCAGGAATCCATTGAAGCCGCAAAAGAAACATACTTAAACTGGCAGAGGACGAAGATCGGCCGGGACATAAACCCGGACGCATTGACGGAATTTGTTCGCGCCGCCGGCGGAAAGCGCGTTGTGATAACTTCGCCGGTATTTACGCCGATTCCCGAAACGTCGATCGCTATGGAAAAAACGGTTGAATTTACATATGGCGGAATAGAAGATGATTAAACTTGCAGATTACCGGACAGAAAACGCGCTTCCGTCCGAAATGAAGACGCCTGAAAGAATCGCCCTTTCATATGCCTTCGACGTGCAGAAAAAGAAATATTTTGACCGCGTGCGGCGTGTTTATATATGGGCGGATCTGGAATCCGTGTCTGACGATAAACTTGACTTTCTGGCGGTCGAAAACCGTGTTTTATTTTACAGTCCTTCCCTTGCGCCCAGCGTAAAGCGAAACATGATCCGAAATTCTATTTATTGGTATATGAAACTTGGGACGCGCCAGGCGATGGAAGAAATGATTGACACGGTATTCGGAAATGAAAATACTTCCGTCGAAGAATGGTTCACCTATGCCGGCGAACCTTTTCATTTTCGGATCGCCGTCGGAACCGAAGTCACGCAGACGTCAATCAAGGAATTTTTGAAATATTTAAACCAGGTAAAAAATGCGCGTTCGCGCTTCGATTACATGGTTTTTCAAAATGGAATAAAACTGATATTCAAGCAGATTTCGGAATTTCAATCTTTTGTTTATACGTTTTGCGGCGAATTTGAATGTGGCACTTATCCGAATACAGAAGTCGGATTCTTGCCTTCCGAAGTGAATATCACGCTGGAAGGTGCCAGCGATAGCGCAAATACAGTATATACAAACGCTGGAACCACGCCGGATATTTCCGTCGGCGCCGCGCTTGTAGAAAACCAGATTGATTTTCAGGCCGCTTCCGAAGAAGGCTTTTCTGTCTATTCTTCGGACAGCGAAACAGAATCAGGAACCGCGCCGGATATTTCCGTCGGCGCGGCATTTACCGACGGCCAGATCGACATTCAGGCCGCTTCCGAAGAAGGCTTTTCTGTCTATTCTTCGGACAGCGAAGCAGAATCGGGGACGGCGCCGGATATTTCCGTCGGCGGCCAGTTTGCCGAAGCCGAAGTCGATATTGAAGGCGAATCCGGGACGGGTTCAACGGTTTATCAGGAAACCGGAACCGCGCCGGATATTTCCGTTGGCGCACAATTTAACGAAGTTCAAGTCGGGCTTGAAGGCGAATCCGGGACGGGTTCAACCGTCTACACCGAAACCGGGACAATTCCCGATCCTTCGGTCGGATTTTCCGGCACGGAAAGCGGCGTTTCCGCGGCTGGGGAAAGTACCGGCTATGACTTATATTATAACACTGACGCGGACAAATACGCCGCGGAAGAATAGAAAGGAGTTTGGAAGCATGACAGAAGCAAGCTATATTCCTTTGACGGCCGAAGCGCTGGAAGACATAAAGGAATATATTAAAAAAGTTATCGCTTATGCGGAGTACAGATCCGGCGAAACCTGGTCGAAAATCCCGATCGAAAAGGTGGAAACATTACCGGACGGCCGCGTCGCTATCTATGTAATGTTCGATCACGAAGCGCCGGACGAAATCAACGGGATCCGCTTTTATCATCGGGACGGCTTTATGTGGGCCGGCGGAAATGAGAATTTAAACAAGGCGGAATTTGACGAAGGGATTCAGTACCGCTATACCCTGAAAATCGTCCAGACTTCGGCAAAGAGTTAGAAGGGAAGGTGAAGAAAAATGTATATCCCGGTATTTTGGGAAGATCGTATCGTCCAGTATCCCCGGCGCGTATCCGTTGAAAGCCTGGGGAACGGTCTGTATAACTGGGCGCCGGCGCCTGGCGAAGTCGAGAAAAAAGGCACACAACAGAGCAAAAGGAACTTCGGAAACATGGATTTCGGAGTTCTGGAAAATGCCCTGATTGTTGGGTTCGTGTCAATGAATCTTCGGTTAGTCCAGGAATCGCTTGACGATGTGCGTGGCCAGATTTTGACGGTCGATCTTAAAAACACAATGAAATATCCGGCGACAAGCGCCGAAAAAACGGTTACACTTCCGCGCCCGGCGAATAATTCCGATTATACGGTCGAAACGGAGATTATCGAAGCTGACGGCCCGGTCGAAAACGTCGAAGTGTACGGAAAAGCCTTGAACGCCTTCAAGGTATGCTATTCAGGGAGCGCTAAAAACGTGACCTTGAAACTTCATGTGATAGGGGGCTTGTACTAATGGTTGGCATAATTGTTAAATCAGACGAACGACGCGCCCAGGAAGCTAATATTTTACGGCAGTTTGGCGGCGGTTCCCCTGAAAATTCCGATCGGCTGAATCGGGAGTATGCAGAGGAAATCAACGCCAGAATGAACGAAGTAAAAAGAGAGGTAGGTATAACGCGATGAAAATTATCGAAGCAAACGAAGGCCCGAAGATTCACTATGAAGAATCGGGAACCTGGATCAATTTCGACGATCAGATCATGCTGAATCTGAAAAAGAGTGAAGCGGATCACGACGTCCATATCGACATTACTTCGGACGCCTTCGGGCGCCTGAATACCGGCGCCGGCGCTTATTACGTGGCCCAGGTAGACATTCCGGCCAGGAAATACGACGAAACGGAAGTTCCGAATCCTGATTATGTGGAGCCGGCAGAGGACGACGACACCGGCGCCGGATATTTCAACAAAACAATCACAAAACGCGAACCGCTTCCGTTTTCTATGGAGAATGTGACAGTGACTTTGTTCGCCCTGAAAGAAGGTGTATTCTAAAATGAAAAGTTACAATTTTGACAGCTTAAAATTTGCAACGGAAGGGTTGACCGGCTTCGGGTGTACCGTGATCCAGGATAACGCGAATCTTCCTTCCTTCATGATCCCGATCAACAAGCGCACAAACGCGCAGTTGTACGAAGGCGGAAGCCAGAAGACACATTCCGCCTTCGTTGTCGATGATGTGGAATACAAGCGGTTCTTTATGAGTAAGTTTTTAAACTGTATCATCAACGGCCGCGCTTATTCCTGGCCCGGCATGGATCCGGCGGCGGTGATTGACTATGACGCTTCACACGCGGCTTGTAATGCAAAGGGCGCCGGCTTCCACCTGATGAGTATTCCCGAACGCGCTGTCATTAACCACTTAATCTATAAAAGCGGTTTTGTTCCGCGCGGAAATACGCAGTACGGGAAAAGTCATTCCCACACATACGAAGCCGGAGAGCAAACCGCAGACGAAAGCGACGGAAGCGGCGGACGGCGCACAACCAGGACGGCGACGGGATCCGGCCCGGCGACGTGGTTCCATGACGGGACAAGGAACGGAATCGCCGACTGGGTGGGAAACGTCTGGAAATGGGGTTCCGGTATGCGTATTAAGGACGGAGAAATTCAGATCTTCGTCGGGAACCTGGCCGCAAAACAGGTCGCACACACGGACGCAAGCACTTACTGGAAGGCTATTCTTCCCACGGGCGCACTTGTGGAGCCTGGGACGTCCGGAACGCTGAAATATACAAAGGACTTAAAGATCGCAACCGCAACGGGCGGCGCCGGAACAAACAGCACGTCGAATTTCGGAAGCCTGGCCGCCGCTTCCGGCGTGACGATCCCCGAAATTCTGTATGAGTTAATGCTTGCACCAAAAACTGGCGTAACGCATAGCGGCGGATTCTGGATCAATACCGAAGGCGAGCGCTTGCCGCTCGTGGGCGCCAGCTTCCACGACACGTCGAACTCTGGGCCTTCCGCGTTGCGTTTGAACAACGTCCGGTCGTACGTGAGCACGGACATCGGCTTCTTTTCCGCTTTTATGGAGTTGGAATCTGTAATCTGAAAACTGTAAATCTGTTAGGGGCTACGATAGTAGCCCCTTTGTTTTTGGAAACAGAAAGGAACCTGACAAGTGGGACAACAAAGAAGATATGATGATCGGCCGCGCGGCAATCCTGAAACCGACGAAGGACGGGATCAAAGAAGCGGCTTGATTATATTGCAGAAAACGAAAGACGCTATGAAATATTTATATACTTCGTGGGTGAAATATCCCAGGAGTGAAAAGCTAGGGTTCGTTTCGGACTATAAGAAATGTTTATTTCAATTCCTGATTTACATTATCACGGCGCAGAAGAAGTATTACAAAAAGACTACGCTTCAAGACGCCGACGTCCAGCTTGAACTTCTTCGGCTTTTTAACGATCTTTCGTATGATATGAGATTTATTGATGAAAAGCGTTATCAGTTGATTTCCGAAAGGCTTAATGAAATAGGACGGCTTCTGGGCGGCTGGATCAAGTCACAAAAGGAAACCAACACAACAAACGGGAAATAATATTCCCGGTGGGAATAGGTCAAATAACGCTTGCCGATCGTGGGCGCCAGCTTCAACAACACGTCGAACTCTGGGCCTTCCGCGTTGAATTTGAACAACGTCCGGTCGAACGTGAACACGAACATCGGCTTCTTTTCCGCTTACCCTTTGAGCCAGACGGGAAAGTTTACGGACTTTTCACAGTGCATGAAAGGGAAAGGGATCTATCCCCGTTCTGGCGAAGCCAGAAAAATTGACGCCGCTATCAATGCAGTTAGTACCGAACTAGAAGCCGGACAGGGCTGAAAGGGAAGGGCTAGAAGGGTGTAACGGATAGCGCCGCGCCTTCGGCCGAAAGCCTGGGCGCAAGTCCCGTCTGTACTGGCATACAGACGGTAAAACATAGAAAGGGAAAAGGCTATTGAAAACTTTCGATGTGACACACGAAGAAGTGATCGACTTCGGAAACTTGCTGGAAGGGCATAAAAACGCTTCGCAAAGTAAACATTACCGCGACGAAAATCTTGCCTTTGAAGCGCATAGGGAAGACGAATTGATCGATCTTCATAACAAATTAACCTATTTCCCGAAAGACGGGGTTCCGGGAAATCCCCTGGAATCGTCCTATCATGTAGGGAAGTACCGAAAGAAGAAAATCTTTGAACCGAAGCCGCGGATCGTCATGGCTTTATCATATCCCGATCGCGTCGTACAATGGGCGTATTACCAGAAATTAAACCCGTTGTTTGACCGGCAGTTCATAACGCATAGTTACGGTTGCCGCGTCGGGAAGGGAACCACAAAGGCGAGGGAACAGCTTCAAACGTGGCTTCGTAAGGCTTCCAGGAGTTCTAAAAAGTGGTATGTGCTTAAATTGGATATAGCAAAATATTTTTACCGCGTGGATCATGAAGTCCTGATGAAGATTCTTTCAAGGCACATAAAAGACGAACTTATTCTTCGGGATCTGTATAAACTGATAAATTGTGAAGACACGGCCTTCGGCCTTCCGACTGGCGTGCAACCGGAATTATGCAAACAAGAAGACTGGATTTACAATAGGGGTATGCCGATCGGGAACTTGACTTCTCAAATGTTCGCTAATATTTACTTAAACGAATTAGATCAGTTTTGCAAACATGATTTACATATCCGTTATTATATCCGGTACATGGACGACATTATTATTCTTTGGCCGGATAAAAACGAATTGTTTCAAATACTGGCAGAGATCGAACGGTTCCTTGACGAAGAACTTCACCTTGAATTAAATAAAAAGACCTGTATTCGCCCGGCCTGGCTTCCGGTTACGTTCGTCGGGGCGCAGATCACGGCGAAAAAGATCGTTATGCGAAAGAGTACGCGAAAGCGTATGTTCCGCCGCATGAAGTTTATAAAAGGACTTTTTGAAGCTGGGAAGATAACCTTTGAAAAGGTCAACAATACAATGCAAAGTTATTTCGGCCTGATACAGCATTTCACGGCCGGAAATCTGTTAAGAAAAATTATAGACGAATTTTCCTTCCGAATATTCAACAATTTGTAACCGGATAGGCCGGTTATTTTTTATTGTCTAAATTTTAAGAAAGGGGGCTTGTCTATGTCGGAATTATCTTTTGAAAGGGAAGTTCTTGATCGTCTGATTGCGATTGAAGGAAAACTTGACGGCTACAACAACGCGAAAGCGAAGACCTATGAAAACGAAAAAGACATCATTCAGTTAAAAGACGACGTTCAGGACGCGGAAAAGAGAATTTCAGATCTGGAAGACGCGAATAAGTGGCTGACGCGGACGATTGCCGCCACTATTATAACAATCGTCGTCGGCGCCGTCGTCTTCGCTATTCGCATGGGCGCCGGAGTTTAAGAAAGGAGCCGGGAAACGTGAGAAGAAGACGCAGAAGGAAGCGGCCGCCGGAGTTTTCAAAGAAAATCCTGACGGAAGCAAAAATCGAATGTTGGATCATTACCGCCTTCGGACTGTTTTTCACCTGGAAGGGGCTTGACGTGACGTTCTTCTGTTATGTAATTCCGGTATGCTGGGGCGGCTATGCAATCGCCAGGGCGTTTTACTACAACAAGGCGAAGGCAGAAAATGCGATCAAACTTCGCAAGGCATACCAGAAAGCCGGACTTGACGCGGCGCCGGCGGAAGAACAGTTTGAAAGCGCGATGAATGAAGACATTCAGGAAACGTATTAGAAGGGAGATTTTAAAAATGGATTTACAGAATTTGCTTGAAACTATTGTCAATACCGTACTGATTCCGGCGATCCCGATCGTCGTCGGCGCCGCGGTTCAGTATGTCCGCACGAAGACGGAAGGAAGCAAGATTGAAGAAGCCGTCGGAATCGTCCTGGACGCCGTGGATCAGACGAACCAGACGTTCGCGGATCAGTTGCGGAAAGACGGAACCTTCACGGAAGAAAAACAGCGTGAAGCGATGGAAAAATCCGTCAAGACCGCGCTTTCCATGATGAACGAACGCACGTTGAAGATCCTTGAAAGGGAGTTCAACGACGTTGAAGCGTGGATCGTATCGAAGATCGAAGCGGCTTGTAAAGAGAATAAGAGAATTAACAGCTAATAACCGGGCGGCGCCTTTTCACGGGCGGCCGCCTTTTTCTGAAAGAAGGTATTTTATGGCATTAAGAGGAAAAGACAACGCGGAAAAAATCTGGAACTTTTTTCTTGATGAAAGATTCAGTATTTACGGAATCGCCGCGCTTATGGGAAATCTTTTCGCGGAAAGCGGCCTTGATCCGAAGAATCTTCAAAATTCATGTGAAAAGCGCCTGAACTATACCGACGCCGAATATACGACCGCCGTTGATAATGGAACATATAAAAATTTTGCATACGACGGCGCCGGATATGGGCTTCCACAATTCACATTCCCTTCAAGGAAAGAAGCGTTTTATAAATATGCAAAAGACGTCGGGAAGTCGATCGGCGATCTGGAAACACAACTTCTTTTCATGGTTAAGGAAATGAAGAAAGATTTCAAGTCTGTATATTCGGCATTGAAAACGGCGTCCGATGTGAAGACGGCTTCGGATCTTGTGCTAAAAAAATACGAAGCACCGAAGGATCAGTCCGACGCGGTGAAAAGGAAACGGGCCGAATACGGCCAGGAATATTTTAACCGGTTTTCAGGAGCCGGAGAAAAGAAAGGGGAAATCAATATGTCTATCATGGTAGGAAGTGCAAGAATTGACGAAAGAGGAAACGCCAGCGGCGGCGCCGCCGGAGATCAGAAGCAGACGTCCGCAACAAACGATCTGACCGGTGAAGTAAGTATGCAGAAAATGTATTCCCACTCTAAAGGGTGGTATATTTTGCGGCCGAAGTCCGCGGCGCACGCGGTAAAAATGGCGGATCTGATGAAGGCCGCGTGTAACAATGCAAATATCGGCTACGATCAGGGCAACCGCCTGGGGGTTGTGCAACACGGCATTATGACAGCCGTTAAAACTGAATGTGATTGTTCTTCGCTTGTCCGTGAAGTGGTGAAGGAAGCAACCGGAAAGGATCCCGGAAACTTTACCACGGCAAACGAAGCGGCGTCCCTGGAAGCAACCGGCCTTTTTGAAAGCAAGCGTTCCTATGTATCGCAGAGCGCGACGCCGGTATATGACGGGGACGTGTTAGTCACGAAAGCAAAAGGTCATACCGTGATTGTCGTAAGCGGAAACGCAAGAAAGGCCGCTTCCGGTTCTTCCAGTGCGCCGGCGCCGTCCGTTTCTACGGCGAAGATTGAAAGCGCGAAAGGGTTTGACAAAACGCTTGCCGGCGCATATAAGACGATCGGAAGCCTTTATTTAAGGGCCGGAGCCGGGAAAGGAAAGCCGGAACTTGTCGTCATGCCGAATAATACAACCGTGAGAAATTACGGATATTATACCCTTGTTGACGGTACAAAGTGGCTTTATGTGCAGACGACGATCAAGGGCGTTACATATACCGGTTTTTGCAGTAGTAACACAAAATATCTTGCTAAACAGTAAAGCGCCGTTTTCAAAATGTAAAATAATGTTTTAAAAACTACACTTGACCGTTTAAATAATGTGTGATAAAATGGGCGGCGAAGGGGGTTTTAAAGGGGGTACAATCCCAGGACGCCAGGCCGTCGCTATGCGAAGCAAAATTCCGGCCGTCTGACGCGCCAGAATAGCCCAGGAAGCCCCCGAACGGGTTCAAGTGTAGAAATACCCACATACGGAAGAAAACGTCTTAAAACGGCCGTGTGTGGGTTGTTTTATTTTCTGGATTCCGGCGCCGGCTTCCCTGGGCGTAAATTCCGGCCGCCTGACGCGCTAGGAAGGCCCAGGAAGCCCCCCCGGAATGGTTCAGGCAAGAAACGGCCGCTAAAAGAAATAAAGCCCTTTACGGGGCTTATATTAAGTCTGATTAAGTCTGAAATACTCTGATTAAGTCTGATATACTCTGATTAACACTGAAATCAAAAAGACGGCCAGCCGGCCGCCTAAAATATGGTGTATTCACTTGTATTTCTGAAATTTATAGTGATACTTTGCGGCGTTATCATGTGTTCGGCCGCTTCGGTTATTTCTGTCACTTCATAGGCGGAATCAAGGTTTTCTTGCACTATCCGCCGCGCGTCTGATTCTGAACACGCTTTCACATATCCAAAATGCCCCGGTACATATTCCGGCGAAGTCTTCATTTTCCAATAAGCCCTATAAATCATGTTTTCCTTCCTTTCCGGCCAGCGGCGCCAGGCCGCCGGCCCTTGCAAATTTATTTTGTTATCATGCTTACCGTGGAAGCGTCAAGGCGAAGAACCGTGTCAAGAATTGTCTGTCTGTATTTTAAGACGTTCGACACACGCGCCAGCGCTTCGCGTTCTTTCTTAAATGGAATCAGTGAAAGCGCATACTGTACAAGATTTTCTTCCGCCTGGCGGAATGTTTCTTTTGCTTCAACCAGCTTCGCCCATAACCCGGATTCCTCAACCAGCTTTCCAAAATCTTCAATCGCTTTGTCGGCGGCTTCGTCGTCGTCGATGGCCCATGTTGCGACAGGAACGGAACCGTCTTCGTTTACGATTCCCAGGGATTTAACGAAATCCGCTTCCATTTTCTTTTCCTGGGATTCCAGAATGTCAAGCGCCTTCTTTGCTTCGATATATGCCTTTTGTTCTTTACTGTATTTTCTCATTTTTATTTTCCTTCCTTTCCTTACCTTATGTCTATATTATACACGTGAAAGTGTAATTTGTCAAGTATAAATGTAAAAATAAAGTGAAAAATTTAAAAGAAATGTTTCCATATTTCATTTTAAAATGAAACGGCGGCCGCCTGGGCCGCCCTGGTTTATATCCCGTTTTCTAACGCATACATAAAATAATCGCGCCAGCGTTCAGACATATAATAATCGAAATCGTGAAACGCATAACTATTACATTGCACATCGTGAAGATCATGGGTTGTTGTAATGTGCATATCGTCATACGCTTGTTCGTTCGCCTGATACCCACGGATCGCACTTTCAACATAGCTTGAAAAATTCCGCGTTCCGTATGTGTCATAATACATAAAATTCAGACTTTCAAAGAAATCTGCTAATTCACGGGCTTTTCTTGCGACTTCATATCCCATTACTTCGCCATTATCCAGCCGGCGCCATTTATTAACAATTACTTCTTGCCACAATTCCATTTTCTTTTTCCTTTCCGGCCAGCGGCGCCAGGCCGCCGGCCTTTTGTCTTATGCTTCCGCCAGGATAGCAGAAGAAACGCTTTTATAATATCCCTGAATATTGACTTGTTTCTTTACAATGTCGCTTTCTTCCCCAAAATTCCAGGAATCGCGGCGGATTCTTTCGGTAAGTTCGTCGGCCATTTCCTTGAAGAAGTCCGCGACTTCCGCCCGGCTGATTCCGGTTTTCACTTCGATTTCGGCGTGTTCCTGGTTCCATTTACGAGCTTCCGCCGTCTTCGCGCGGTCGCTTATAAAAACCGCTATCGGCCAGAAACAAATATTTTTCTTCGCCTGGCTGATCTTGCCGCGCTTCGATATTTTT
>Ga0137306_100754_pt1 | contig 40098 bp, 32 predicted proteins | sample Inofroosms_March_FD_97187 | JGI IMG/M metagenome (GOLD analysis project Ga0137306, IMG submission 97187) | Mouse cecal microbial communities from Vienna, Austria - N-Acetylneuraminic and N-Acetylglucosamine D2O microcosms_March | ecosystem: Host-associated > Mammals > Digestive system > Large...
GAGTTGCGCCGCACATCGAAGTTCGAGGTATTGTTCTCGCCCAGATAGACGTCGTATGTCAGTTGCAAGCCCTCTTGTTGTGCTTTGATGCGCACGAAAGTCGCACCTCGCGGAGCGTTCGCGGCGCACTTCTGCTGCTGGGTCGTGATGGACGGCACGTCGCCCTGACAATTTTCCAGCAGATAAAACATTCGTGTCGCTGAGCGTAATTCCGACGATGCGATTGCCGCTGAGTTCATTGTGATGAAATTCTTGGCGATCTGCTTCTCCTCGAACAGCATCGTCGTGGCGGCGGCATTCATGATTTGCACGGACTGCAATTTCAGGGCATAGACGACAGCCGGGTCTATGGATATGTTACAGACTATCTTGGCAACGATACGTCGCACGGTAATGACGGGTGCAGGCATTCGGTCTTCGACCGAGAGCGTCGTATATCCTGACATCGGAAGCATAACATATTTCGTTAGCGAGGGAAGTTGTACGGCGAAAAGCTGTTCTCGGGTCATCGTACCCATATCCCGATGGACGTTCGCCACGGCATAGGTTTCGTAGCTGCCGGGCAGCACGGAGCACTCCACCGTGCCGCTCTCGACGTAGAAATGGCGGTCGGGCAACATGCCGCGCGGGTCGTAGAGGAAGAGATTGACGTCGCGTACGGTTCGTTCGTCCGTCGCACGGGTAACGTACTGCACACCCTCCTCGCGTACTTGCAGCGAGAAGCGCACTTTATCCTTGCAGGACGGGCACTCCTCCATTTCGTCTTTGATACAACTGCTCATCATCGCGAGCAGCGGTATGATAAACAATACTATTTTCTTCATGATTGATTCGGTTAAAAGTTTCCGCACCGACGCGAAGCCGGAGCGGAAACGGGTTCGACTTGCGGTTTATGCTCCCAGCTCCACGGTCTGCGTTACGGGCAATTCCCACTCGGCAGGCGTGATGGTCAGCGAGGCGTCGTGGCCCGACAGCCCGTTGATCGTAATATCCACGCGGTAGCAACTGTTGCGGCGGATTTCACCGCCCGAAGCACCGTCGAGTTCCACCTCGTAGGTCATCGAGGACTGACCGGCTGCGGTCGAGAAATCGCCGTCCATATCGTAGGTCGCATGGACGATGGCTTTCACGCGGTTGCCGACGTTGCGGGCGGGACACTCGAACAGGTAAAAGAGGTTGCGGTACTTGCCCGAGGCGGCGTCCGAGGCCTGCGTCGCCGAGAAATTGAAGGCTCCCGGATTGTAGTCGGAGTGGAACACCGGTGTCTGCGTCGCACCATTGGAGAGCGTGATGCTGTTGACCCTTACGGCGCCTTGATAGATCGACCCGAACTGCGCCGAGGGCGAGACCTGCATGGCCACTTTTGCCACGGTGCGCTTGAGTGTAATAGCCACGTCGGTCGTCGAGCCTGCGGCCGCGACGGCTTTCGAGGTCGTGCCCGACATGACGAAGCCGCCGTCGCGCGCGGCTTTCGTCGAAACTTCGGCGAACGTACCGTTGTACGAGACCGCATCGCGTTCCAGCAGAGCCGTGAGCGTCGTCTTGTCGCCGACGTTCGCTACATCGAGGTTCGCCACGGCGTAGAACTCGCACACGTTGCCCGGCACGGCATCCGGCAGGGCGAAAGTCGCCTTCTTGGCCGAGAGCTCGGCCACCGAGAACGAACGCTTGACCATCAGGTCGCCCGACGGGTCGAAGACGAACATCGTAACCGTGTTGAGCGTCTTTTCCCACGGCTCGGCCTCGGCCGTCGCGCTGCGGGTCGCAGGCTCTCCGTCGGTGAACGACACGGTGGCTACCGCACCTTTCGAGGTCGCGTAAATATCGGTTTCTTCCTTGTTGCACGAGACGAGAAGTCCCAGAGCGGCCGCAGCCGCCAAAAATAAGTGTTTCATATAAAAAGTTGGTTTTGTGTTACTTGCGTAGCTGTGTGATAAAAAATGTTCGTGTCAGTCGATGATGAACTTTACTCCGATGCCGTACTGCGTGTGGAAATGCCCCGTCGTCGTACCCCACAAACAGCGTTCGCGTCCCGACAGCGAGAGAATGATTCTGTCCGTGAGATAGGCATCCACTTCCAGCGTAACGGCCCCGCCGTAGAGAAATCGGTCGCGATTGCGGATCGTCGCACCGTCGTAGAGCCGTTTGTCGCCCCAGTTCACGGTTTCGTAGCCCGTCATGGCTGAACCTCCGACGTAGAAGAGAAACGTGTGCGAGGGATCGGCGAAGAACTTGTAGTAGTAGCCGCCCTCGGCCGTGAACTGCGCCGTCGGAATGCGTCCGGCCTTATAGGGATAATAGCGCGACAGGTACTCGACGCCGAAGACCCATTTGTCGGCATGTTTCGCGTAGCGGCTCATCGCAACGCCGAAATAGTACCCCGCATCCGTGCTTGCGGAGGTGCAGAACCCGTCGACCATGCCGCCCCGAAGCTCGATGCTGCGCATCCGCGGCAGGGCACGCTGGGCGTGTGCTTCGTGCCGAGATACGACGCACAAAGCCAACAGCAGAATGAATATCGCCCGCTTCATGTTATTTGACCTTTAATTCGTCGATAACACGGGCGCGCACCAAGTCGGCATTCTCCACAGTGAAAGTCTGATGACGGCCTCCCTGTTGTTCATGCAGTTCCACGACGAGGTGTTTGTCGTCGGCCAACGTGAATTTCGGGAGTGTGAAGACCATGTGTTCGCTATGTCTGCCGTCGATTACCTGTACGTTATTGTATGCCCGCACCGGCCATACGACCTGCTCCTGAATGGCCGTACGTTTGGCGACTTTCTTGTCGACGATCTTGAACGTAAGGTAATCCACGTCGAAAGGCACGTTGGACGAGTTCTTTAATTGCACGTGGAAATAGAGCAGGCCGTTATGCGAGTAAATACCTTTGAGCAGGTACTGCACGCCGAAGCGCTTGCAGCCGATATGCTTGATCTCTCGGCGGTCGTTTTTGTAGATGGATTTCATGATGAGCTTGACCAGCAACGGCGATTCGCTCCCCAGCTCCGTGAGGTACACCTCCATTGCGTTGTTGGGGCGATTTGCAGGTGCGCCGTCGTGGATGAAGTCGCACATTTCGACATTCAGGAGCAGCGGCTCGGCCGCGTAGCGGACGTTGAACGTGTAGAACGAGCCGTCTTCGGTGATGACCGACATATTGGTCTCGGCGTGGAAATCGCGTACGGCGGCTTTCACGCGGATGACGTTTTCAGCGCCGTCGGCCTTGCCCGCGATCAGGTTCGGGGAGCCGAGGTCGACGTAGCGCACCGCCGCCGGAAAAATGACGTGCACGGTCTTGTCGTAGGTAACCTCCAACCCATGCGGCGGAATCATGCGGTCGAACGAGAGCTTGCGCGTGAGACCCTCGTAAAGGTTGCCTGCGGTCTGTTGTGCCGAGGCGACGGTTGTGCCCAGAACGATGGTGCACAACATAAAAAATAATCTTTTCATGTTACTGTGGATTTAGTGGCCGGACTAAGAGTCCGGATTTAATAAATAGTTGTTTCCTGATTTTTTAGTCTTCTGGCTGATAAAGCATGACCCTATATCCTGCTTTCAGATGCACTTTGACAGTGCGCATCTTTTGGGCGATATATTGGCTCGTGCCCTGAATCAACCCTTTGCCGAGGTCGGAGGCGAGCTGCGCTCCCGCGTCGGTGGAGATGTTGATGCTGCTGCCGAGCGATGACCCCATGTTGGCAGCCACCTCTTTGGCGGCGCTTACCTCCATCGAGTTGGGGATGAAGATGCCCTCCTGTCCGTCGCTGTCGAAAACGGCCAGCTCGACGGGGATGATCGTCCCCCGATACTCCAGTGAGGTGATGTCGATGCCGAGCCGCTCGCCCTGCACCCGCGCCGCACCCACGATGACCGTGTTGCGGGGGATGCGCACTCCGGCTACCTGCATCGGCTCCGTAAGGCGTAAGCGGACGGATTGTCCGTCGGTTACGGTCTGGTTGCCGTGTACGCACGCCGGAATGGTGTTGCGTCCGACCGCTGTCGAGGTTCCGACCGCCGTCTGGAATCCGAAATTCCGTTCGTCGGTCTGCGCCGTGATGAACTCGCTGTCGGTCATGGGCTGCGCGAGTGCGGAGACGATGCGTTCGGCCACCTGCCCGACGGGTTGCGCCACCGCCTTGCCGTTGCGCACCGTCTTCTTATCATCCTCCGTATCGGCTGCCGACGGCTGTTGCGTCGTGCCGCCCTGTCCGGCGGGCATATATTTGGCCGCCAATTCGTAGGACTTTTCGAGCAAGGCCACTTGGTCGTCGAGTGTCGAGCCGGACGGTTCCGCCTGCCGCGCCATCATCGCCTCCAGCTCCTCGATGCGCTCGCGCAATTCCTCCTTTTCGGGGTCGTCTTGCGGCGTTTCGTAAAACGTGCCCAACGTGCGGTTGATCTCCTCGTAAGCCGCAGCCGAGGAGCGGATCGGCTGTCGTGGGGAACTTTCGCCGTAAGTGCGGGCAGGCTGCTGCGGTTCAGGGCCGAGCAGGTCGAACTCCTCCGTCGGCGAATCTTTCTCCGCCTCCTTGTCCAAGAAGAGCGCGGCGAGGTCGTTCATCTGCGCCCGCCGCTCTTTCTGCTTCTCTTCCAAGCGTGCCTGCTCGTAGGCGGTACGCTTGTCGGCGATGATGCCCGATTGGGTAGGCAGGGGCATTTCGGTGTTGAAACCGATGCCCTGCTGCGCTTCGGCCTTGTCCTTGTCGGAGGGTGCGAAGATCAGCCACATGGAGCCAATGAAAAGCAGCCCCATAAGCGGGTATACGAGCATCTTGCGGCGGCGCTGCCGCTGTTCCTCCGTGAGCGGCTGTTCAGGCTTCGCCTCTTTCATGTTAGTCGTGGGATTTTTGTTCTGTGCCATAATCGTAGTGGTTGAAAAGGTGGATACTGTCCTGCTTCTGCGGCAGGTTGAATTGCTCGATATGTTCGATCTCTATCCGTCGTCCGTTTTCCCGTCCGATTTGGTAGAGCGCCGCCCCGAACGTAAAGAGGGCGCCGATGGCGAACAAGCTGAAAATGACGAGTACGACAATGATTTTCGTGCGCTCGGGGAGTACCGTGAGCCATACCCGCAACCGCTCGTCCTGCCTCTCTGTCCACTCGTTCAGACGTTCGATTAACTTTCTCATAGGCCTATCTGTCCAATGTTTGTAGGTCGCGGTTTTCCAGAATCGTGAAGCCCTCGATGGTAAATCCGTTGGGGTTGTCGTCCGAACGGGAGGCATTCAGCAGGCGGCACGACGTTACGAGGCTGCGCTGCGTTACGTTGCTCTCGCGGATAATCATCTGCCGCGCGTAGGTGTTAACGCGGTAGGGATAGCGGTCGAAATCGCAGACCACCGAATCGACCTGCAACACCTGATTGATGTTGCCCGCGATGATACGGTTGTAGTAGCCCTTCTCGGAAAAGTCCGAATAGTAGTTATAGACGCTCTTGTCGGCCAGCAGCAGGGCGCGTTTGATGTTGTGCTCGATCGCGCTCTTTTCGGGCGAGAGGGTGAAAAACAGTTCGTGAAAGCGGCGCACGTGCTCGCGTGCTTCGGCGGGACGGTTCTGCGTGAGGTCTTGCGAGAGGGCGAGCATCAGCGACTTGCCGCCGTCGAGCACGTAGATCTTCTCGCGCTGCCGCTCAGCGAAGCGGTAGGAACTCCATACCGAGTACACCACGACGAGGGCGCATAACGAGAGGAAGACCATGCTGAACAGCCGTATCTGGCGGAACGAGGATTCGATATTCTTCAATGATTTGAATTCCATAATTTTTTGATTTCTGGTTATTTATCGTTTGAACAGGCGGCCCGTAATATTGCCGGTCGTCGCTCCGGCGACGCTGCCGGCCAACCCTCCGGCGCGGCCTGCGACTTGGCTTACGTTGCGTCCGTATGCGCCTATGCCTCCGGCTTGTATGATCCACCCCGCAACGGTCGGAATGGTGAAATAGCCGATGATGCCGATAATCAGGAAGACGATATAGACGCCGTTGGAGGCTTCGAGCGAGAAGTTCGGGTTGTTCTGCAACTCCGATATGTCGTTTTGCAGCATCAACACCTGAATCTTCGCCAGCACGGTGCTGAACAGGTCGGCGACGGGCAGCCACAGGTAGACTTGTACATAGCGGCAGATCCACTGCGTAAGCGTGGCGTGGAATCCGTCCCATACGGAGATGGCGAACGCGATCGGGCCGAGGATGGAGAGCACGACGAGGAAGAACGTGCGCACGGTGTCGATGACGAGCGCCGCGGCGGCGAACATCAGTTCCAGTATCTCGCGGAAGAAGTCGCGGATACTTTTCTTCATGTTGTACATCCCGCGTTCGATATACATGCCGGCCATCGTAACCATGTCGCCGGGCGACCAGCCTAATTCTTCGAGCTGACGGTCGAACTCCTCGTTCGAGACGAGGTAGGCCGTTTCGGGATTGCGCACCATCGCCTCGTATTCGAGCTTGTCTTTCTGCTCGCGGTACTGGTTCATGTCCATCGTCTGTGTTTCGAGCATCCGGTTCGTGCCCTGCACGACGGGGCTCAACACTCCGTTGATCGTGCCGAGGACGAACGTCGGGAAGAACATGATGCAGAAACCGACGGCGAAAGGCCGCAGCAGCGGATATACGTCGATGGCTTCGGTGCGGGCGAGCGACTGCCACACGCGCACGGCCACGTAGAACAGCGCACCCAGCCCCGCGATGCCTTTGGCAACACCCGCCATGTTGGAGCAGAGCGGCATCATCTCGGTATAGAGCGAGCGCAGGATCGTATGGAGGTTCTCGAAATCTATTGCAAGCAACATCATAAAGCGTGGGTATTAGGGTTACCAATAGCGGTCGCTGCGGCTGCCGTAGAGAGCCAGCACCCTGTCCATGTCGTTCTTCTTGCGCGAGCGCAGGTAGCTGACCGAAATGTTCTTGTTGGTGTAGTACATCACCAGATTGCGGTATCGCCGCACGCTGTTGTAGCACCTGTCCACCACGTCCATGCGCTCCTTGTCGGTCATCGAAAGCGTCGTGATGTTCACCACGTCTTTCATCTCTTTGAGGACGTTGTTGCTCTCCTCCAAGAGCTTCGTATAGCCGAATGCGATGGCCGACAACTCTTCGGGCGTGAAATTCCCGTCGCGCAGCATAAGCTGGAAATTAGTAACGTAGATGTCCGATATTTCCCCGATCATCAGAATCGTGTTCCTGACCTTGACGGCATCCTTGACGAGGTTGTTCACCGATTTGAGGGCGTCGTAATACTTCTTGCCCTGCTCGTAGATTTTTACCGTCTCCTGAAAGTTCGACACCATGTTGGCCGCCGTCTTCGAGGTGTGGATGATGTTCTTCGAGGCATTGATGATGCCTTGCGCGAGATTGCCCGGATCGCTGACGACCCATTGCGCCTGCGCCGTGCCTGCCAGCAACAGGCATGCGCTGACAAGCAGGATTATTTTCTGTTTCATTCTCTTATGGATTTAGCGGTTGTTATTGCTTGTCGCTTGCACGGGTGTAGTCGCCGTGCGGCGAGAAGGTCAGCACGTCCGTCGCCTCGTTGTAGGCGATGTCGATGCGGTAGCCCGTGTTGATGAAGAGGTTGCCATCTTCCTCGCGCAGCAGGTAGGTTTCGGGCTTCGGCTTGCGACGGATGCCGCTGCGCTTGAAGACCGTAACCTTGTAGGCGTCGCCCTCGCGGTAGATCAGTACGTCGGGCTTGCCCTGTGTACTGACCCAGTTGCCGCAGAGCTTGCCGCAGTCGGTCTCTTTCGTCTCGATGCAGGCTTGCAGCATCATGGCTGCCAAGCCCACCAGATAGCCGCTCAACGTGAGCAGGCGTTGTTTATTCACGCTCATACGCATTCTTGTTTGGATGATTGATTACTGTTTGTTTCTGCGGCGTTCGGCCAGCTGCCGGATCGCCGCCTCGATGTCGCCGCCCAGCTTCTCAGCAAGGGTATAAACCTCTATCTTCTCGGTCTCCTCGGTCGTGTAGGCGAGGTATTCCTCGGCACTCACTTCGGTGGCATAGACCGCCGACTGCGTGCCGCCCAACCCGATCCACACCTCCTTGTAGAGCCGCGACGGGTGGTTGGCCATGTTGATCGAGAGAATCTGTCCCTTCTCCTTGTCCGTCAGTCCGAGCAGCGCCTGAATCTGGTCGAACTTGTTCATGTACTTGCGCTGGTCGAGAAGTATCTTGCAGTCGGAGTTGTTGATGATGCTCTCCTTGACGATCGGCGACGAGATGATGTCGTTCACCTCCTGCGTAACTACGACGGCCTCGCCGTAGAACTTGCGGACGGTCTTGTAGAGGTACTTGATGTAAGAGGCCATGTTCGCCGAAGCAATGGCTTTCCACGCCTCCTCGATAAGTATCATCTTGCGGATACCTTTCAGACGGCGCATCTTATTGATGAACAGCTCCATGATGATAATCGTCGTAACGGGAAAGAGAATCGGGTGGTCTTTGATGGCGTCGATCTCGAAGACGATGAACCGCTTCTGCAACAGGTCTAACTGTTTGTCGCTGTTCAGCAAGTAGTCGTACTCCCCGCCTCGATAATAGGGTTCCAGCACGTTGAGAAATCCCGCGATGTCGAAATCTTTCTCCCGCACTTGCTTCTCTTCCAGTAGGGCGTGGTAGTCGGTCTTCACGAACTCGTAGAACGTGTTGAACGACGGCTCGACGCTCGCGTCGCGCTTGATGCGTTCGATGTAGAGCGCGATGGCGTTCGAGAGGGCGACCTCCTCCGAACGGGTGGCTGGTTCGTTGTCCTTTTTCCACAGCGTCAGCAGCAGCGTCTTGATACTCTCCCTCTTTTCGATGTCGAACACCTTGTCGTCCGTGAAGAAAGGGTTGAACGATATGGGGTTCTCGTCGGTATAGGTGTAGTAGATGCCGTCCTCGCCGCCCGTCTTGCGGCGGATCATCTCGCATAACCCCAGATAAGAGTTGCCCGTGTCGATCAATACGATATGCGTTCCTTGTTCGTAATACTGCCGCGTGAGGTGGTTGGTGAAGAACGATTTGCCGCTGCCCGACGGCCCCAGCACGAATTTGTTGCGGTTCGTCGTAACGCCGCGCTTCATCGGCAGGTCGGAGATGTCCAGATGCAGCGGCTTCCCCGTAAGCCTGTCCACCATCTTGATGCCGAACGGTGAGAGCGACGAGCGGTAGTTGGTTTCCTCGGTAAAGAGGCAGACCGCCTGCTCGATGAAGGTGTAGAACGATTCTTCGGCAGGAAAGTCGGCTGCATTCCCCGGTATGGCCGCCCAGAAGAGCGTCGGGCAGTCCACCGTGTTGTGGCGCGGGGTGCATTCCATCGCTGCGAGCTGGCTGCCCGTGTCGTTCTTGATGCGTTTCAGTTCCTCGCGGTCGTCCGACCATGCCATGACGTTGAAGTGGGCGCGAACGGAGGTGAGACCGAGGCTGTGAGCTTCGTTCAGGTACTCGTCGATCCACTCCTTGTTGATCTGATTGGAGCGCGAGTAGCGCGAGAGCGACTGCATGTTGCGGGCGCTCTTCTCGAACCGTTGCAAGTTCTCTTCGCTGTTGTCGATAAACAGATACTGGTTGTAAATGTGGTTGCACGGCAGCAGCAGCCCGACGGGCGAGGCGAACGACAGGCGGCAGTCGCTCCGGTCGGTCGAGAGTTTCTCGTAGCGGGTGTCGGTCGCCACGGACGAGGGCATATCCTCTGCATCGGAGAGCGTATGCAGGCACAGAATGTTGTCGCCGATGCGCATCTCGTCCGGCGCGAGGGCGATGTCCTGCAAGCAGGCGGTGTTCTCCGGCGTGAGGGAGAAGTATTTCTCGATCAATCCGGCTTCGGTCGCCGTGCCGGTAATCTCGTCCGACGTCAGACGGCGCAGGCGGATGAAACCCGAATCGTTCATGATGTGCTCGAACTGCTCCGTCGCTTCGATGAACTTGGCTGCAGCGTCCTTGTCGCGAATCTCTTTCGGGACGATATGTCCCCGACAGAGGGTGTTCCAGTTGCTTTGTCGGCGGCTGCGCTCTTTGGTCGTCTTCGTCAGGAATAGGTAGCACGTGTGGTCGAGGTAGGGTCGTTCGTTGAAATGCCGCTCGAACGAACGCGAGAGGAAACTCATCTCCTCTTTTTGCAATTCGGGGCGGTATTCCTCGCGCACGAACCAATCCTGCTTGTGCACGATGCTGAAATCGGGCAGCACGCGGATCGCCTTGCACCACGCGGCGTGTATCGCTTCGTACTCGGCGGAGGTTACGGTGTACAGCTCCGGCAGTTCCACAGCGAACGCCACCGTGATGTCGGCTTCTTTGGAGAGGATGCACCCCTGCTCGACGGCCAGCAGCGGGAATTTCGATTCGAGCGTCGTCGCTTTAAGTGTATTTCTCATTCGTTGCTTTTTTACGGGTAAATAATCGGGAGATGCGGCGGCGGTTCAGGAGGTATCGGGGACGGCTGCGCTGCGCGCCTAACTTCATCAGTCCGTGTTCGCCGTATCGGGCATTCAGGGCGAATGTCTGCCACACCAGAACGGAGGCCGACACCGCCCCGAAGCCGATACAGAACCATTGGTCGATGCCGACCATGTACAGGATGACGAACAGGACGAACAAGGCGAGCAGCCCTCCGCAGAAGATGAAGAGGTAGTGCGCCTTCAACCCTTTGAACTCTACCGAACGGCCGATCCCCTTGTTGATAGGGTACTCTGCCATCGTCTGCCGGATTAGAGGAAGAACGAACGCAGAATCGTCGCCGCCACGATCAGGAAGATACACGCGCCGAACCACGAGGCGGCGGTCTTCGACGTGTCGGGGTCGCCCGACGAGAATTTGCCGTAGACCTTGACGCCGCCGATAAGTCCTACTACCGCGCCGATGGCGTAGATCAGCTTCGTCGCAGGGTCGAAATAGCTCGTTACCATGCTCGTGGCTTCGTTGATGCCCGAAAGGCCGTTGCCCTGCGCAAAGGCCGAGGCGGCAGCCAGCAGAAGGGCTGCCGAAAAAAGAAGATGCTTCTTCGTCATAGATTGCTTTTCGATTGTGCCGGACGGGAGGATAGCCCGCCCGGCGGGTTGATACTGATTTTTACTTGTGGATTTAGTGGTCTGTTTTGTCGTGGGGCCAACTACCCGTATTCTTTCTCTTTCATCGTTCGTTCGTTTTTAATCGTTACACAAAATCCCGAATGTCGAATCCGTCCGTATCGTCCGGCGCATCGGCAATGTTTCGGGGTCGGACTGCTACCGTCCCCGCGTCCCCTTCCGTCGAGATCGGCTGACTTAAATAGCAATCCATTAACCCCGATATTTTCTCTCCGACAGCGACCGAGCTACTGACCAGACGGTCGTATAGCTCCGTGCCCTCTATCTGCTCGAAGACCCGTCCCGCTTCTCTGCGCTCCGCATCGGTCGCCGAGGTATTGGAGGCGGTTCTGACCGCTCGGTCGATCTGCTCGAAGCTCACGCCGGAGGCGTAACCCGCAGGGTGTACCGCAAGCGGCATCTCCTCGTCCGCACCTGCCGCCTCGTCGTCTTCGTATTCGAGCGGCACGTCGGGGATTTCCAGATGCTCGAACGCCGCGTCCAGCTCCGCTTCGGTAAGCTGGGCGGGTCTCCGATTATCGGCATCGGGGGCAAATGTAGACGCTTTTTCCTCCGCTGATTCCGTTTCTGAGGGCGTGATGGTTTGTGGCGTCGGAATGATAGGCTTTGGCGTCGGCGGCTTCATGCGGAAGCCGCTTTTGCCGACAATATCCGGCACGTTGTCTCGGCGTTTCGGACGCGCGACATCCGTCTGCGGCGTGGGGCGTTCCGACTGCCGCTTCTCCCAGAGTAGATACGCCGCCAGCCACACGCCATAACCCGCAAGTAGGCATACCAATAGCGTTTCCATAGGCTAAAAGATGGAGCGGTTATGCTCGTTGTACAATTCGGTGATTTCGGCCTGATAGGTCTCGAAATGGTGCGCCAGCACGTTGTCTATGTAGCTGAACAGCGACACTTCGTCCTTGCCGATGACCCGCAGGATAAGTTGTATCCGCTCGTGGTACTCCTTGCGGATATAGACCGTCTTGCCGATGCGTGCGGGGATGGCCGCCTCTTTCAGAAACAGCGAGCGGTAATCCGTCTCCTTGTTTTTGGTTTTGCGACGGCGGGGTTCTTCCCGCGACACCGGCTCCGCATCCTCGTTTTCGGAAGCGACTTCCGTCGCCCGTGCCGACGGCGGAATCGTCAAGTCGTCCTGCCGGAACGAGTTGATGATGAAGTTCTCGTCGATGTCTTCGATATTCGTTTTCTTGGCCATGTCGCTACTGTTTTATGATGGTCAGTATTTCATCGACGAGGGCATCGAGATTGCTGCCCCGCACGAGGGACTTGTCCGCAGGAAAGAGCGTCGAACGAAATACTGCTTTGCGCTCCGTCGCTGCTTCTTTGCGGAATCGCTTGCTGTCCGGCAGAAAGGTTTTCAGAATGGGCAGCGCCAATTCGGCGCATATTTTCTCATAGGCAGCATACAGTTCCGTCTTTTCGCGTCCGTCCACCATGTTCCACAGCAGGTGCAACCCCTTGACGGCGGTTCTGCCGGTGCTTATCATGTGCTCGTTGATGACGGTGGCGAACTGCATGGAACTCGTCATGACCACTCGGTCGGCGGCGATCGGGCAGAAGATATAGTGCATTGCGGCGATGGTTTTCACGACGCTCGGATTGTTGATCGTACCCGGCAGGTCGAAGAAGACGAAATCCAGCGGGACACCCGATTCGACAAGGCGCGACGCCGCGTCCACGGCATCGTCCGGCTTGCTGCATACTATCGGATAGGCTTTCTTCGCGAGGCGTTTGAACTGTTCATAGGCCAGCGCCTTGTAGTGGTCGTCTTTCATCGTCATGTCCATGTCGCGTTTGCGCATGTCGTGGATGCTGTACTGCGGGAAGTCGCAATCGACTACTGCGACGTTGTACCCCTTGACGTAATGCAGGTAGCTTGCGACCAGCACCGTGATGGTCGTTTTTCCGGCTCCTCCCTTTTGCGTGGAGAAAGCTACATAGGTTGGTTTGTTCATACCGTTGTAAATTTTAATAGTTATACATAGAGTTATCCGTTTCTGCGAACGTTCGTTTTTACCACCGGCCCGAGGCAGAGCCGTAGGTGCAGACGAATGTTCCGCCCAATGGCCCGACATCGGTTGGTTGCAACATTGGGCAGTTGGTTGCAATCGTCCTTGCGACGTATGTCCGTCGGGCGAATCGATCGGTTGTCCGGCGAGTTGTTCCGTTCAATATCCGTTCGTTACAACCAATGGCTGTTCGTTGGTTCGTATGGCAAATAAACAGCGAAAAATCACAACTTCTGCCGTCTCAACAACAGGTGATAGCTTGTGGCGTCGGGATGATAGCCTTTGGCGTTTTCGGCTTCGGAGAAGCTGCATCGTAAGCTTCTACCTTTGTGCCCAAGCGACAGGGTACATCGCACGGTTTCATGCTGCGGTCGAAATCGGCTCTCCCGCAATCCGTCTTCGGACGGATTTTTATGTTCGTCGGAACATAGCAAGGTGTCCTTTGAGTAACTCAAAAGGTTTCGGGTAACCCGAAATGCACCTTGCCCTTGCAGGGGGCGTGGCTTCCCCTCCGGAGTCGGGAAACCTGATCTCGAACCTGCGGTTGGGAAGTGCGTGGTGGCTTATGTTGCGCAACCGCTAAATCCACAGATGTATGAACGAAAAAAGAAGAAATGTCGGAGGCAAACCTCCCAAACCAGACAAGGTTTGCCACCCCGTGATGGTGCGCTTCACGGACGAGGAGTATGCCCGATTCCTCGCCATGTACGAGCAGTCGGGCGTCTATGCGAAAGCCGTTTTCATCAAAGCCCACGTCTTCGGAGCCGAATTTCGCGTGCTGAAAGTCGATAAAACGCTCGTCGATTACTACACGAGACTCTCCTCCTTGCACGCTCAATACCGAGCTGTCGGCGTGAATTACAACCAGGCCGTGAAGGAGCTGAAGAGCCGTTTTTCGGAGAAAAAAGCGATGGCTTTACTTTACAGATTGGAAAAACAGACCGTAGAACTCGTCGCCTTGAACCGCCAAATCCTCGCCTTGACGAATGAATTTCAGACGCAATGGTTGCCAAAATTAACGTAGGAAGCTCGCTTTACGGCGTGTTGGCTTATAACGGCGAAAAGATCAACGAGGGGCAGGGACGGCTGCTCGCCACGCACAAAATCTTCGACGAGGGGACGGGACGCCTCGACATCCGGCGGGCAGCGGAGGATTTCTCTCGCTGCATGCCCGCGCAGGTGCGTACCCGGAATACGGTTATTCATATCTCGCTCAATCCGCACCCCGACGACCGTTTGACCGATACGGAGCTGACGGCCGTCGCCGAGGAATATCTCGAAAAACTCGGCTACGGCAATCAACCCTACGTGGTGTTTAAGCACGAAGACATCGGCCGCCACCACCTGCACATCATCTCCGTAAACGTTGATGAAGACGGACGGCGTTTGAATAAGGATTTCCTGCATCGTCGAAGCAAGCGTATTACCGATGGTCTGGAATGCAAGTACGGGTTGCATACCGTCGAACGCAAGCGGCAGCCGCAGGCCGAATTGCTTTGCACGGTGGATACGGCGGCGGGCGACGTGAAACGGCAGGTTGGGAACGTCCTGAAAGGCATATCCGGAAGGTACAAGTTCCAGACGCTCGGAGAGTATCGCGCCCTGCTCTCGCTATACAATCTTACCGTCGAGGAGTGTCGTGGCGAGGCGCACGGCAGGGAGTATCGCGGCTTCGTCTATTCCGCCACTGACGACCGAGGCAAGAAAGTCGGCTCGCCGATCAAAGGCTCTCGCTTCGGCAAGCGGTACGGGTACGAAGCGTTCGAGCGGTGGTGTACTGCAAGCAAGGAGCAGATCAAAGAGCGAAAACTCGGCAACATGACCCACGCGACGGCGATGGCCGCCTTACTCCGCACGAAAGACCGTGCGGAGTTCATCGCTCTGCTGAAAGCCAAAGGGGTGGACGTCGTACTACGCGAAACCGACACGGGGCGTATCTATGGCGCTACGTTCATCGACCACCGCACGAGGTGCGTGCTGAACGGCTCCCGTTTGGACAAGGAGCTTTCTGCGAACTCCTTGCAGGAACACTTTGCACCTCCGGCGGCAGGCATACCGCTCCCGATTGTCCTCTCGCAGCAATCGGATACGGCGAACGTACCGACGCAAGCATCCCTTTACGACGACGCAGCGGGTGGCGGTTTGGGGCTGTTTACCGCCGACACACAGGGCATGGATGCCGAGGAGGAAGCCTTCATGCGCGAAATGCAGCGACGAAAAAAGAAAAGGAGGAATAAACGTAAAATCTAAAAATCGAAATTATGCAACAAGAAGATGATTTGAGGGCATTGGCGAAAATCATGGATTTTCTGCGGGCCGTAAGTATATTATTGGTCGTAATGAATATCTATTGGTATTGTTACGAGGCTATTCTCACGTGGGGCGTGAATATTGGGGTGGTCGATAAAATCCTGATGAATTTCGACCGCACAGCGCATCTGTTCCACTCCATGCTCTACACGAAGTTCTTTGCTGTCGTGCTGCTCGGCCTCTCGTGCTTGGGCACGACCGGAGTGAAAGACGAGAAGATAACATGGCCGCGCATCGGCACGGCACTCGCTGCGGGCTTTGTGTTGTTTTTTCTGAATGGGTGGCTGATAGCTTTGCCGCTCCCGCTTACGGCGACAATGCTGCTCTACGTCGCAACGACGACCGCAGGGTATGTCTGCCTACTGATGGCCGGATTATGGGCGAGCCGTCTTTTGAAAAACAATCTGATGGATGATGTGTTCAATAACGAAAACGAATCCTTTCAGCAGGAAACACGTCTCCTGACCAACGAACACTCTGTAAATCTGCCCACGCGCTTCTACTATCGCAAGCGATGGAACAGAGGTTGGATCAATGTCGTAAATCCGTTCCGCGCAGCAATCGTACTCGGAACACCGGGCAGCGGAAAGTCCTATGCCGTGGTCAATAACTTTATCAAGCAACAGATCGAAAAGGGCTACTCGATGTATATCTACGACTTCAAGTTTCCCGACCTTTCGACCATTGCCTACAACCATCTGCTGAACCATTTGGACGGATACGCAGTGAAGCCGAAATTCTATGTAATCAATTTCGACGATCCGAGGCGCAGCCACCGCTGCAACCCCATACACCCCGACTTCATGGAGGATATTACCGACGCTTACGAGAGTGCCTATACCATCATGCTCAACCTCAATAAGACGTGGGTGCAGAAGCAGGGCGACTTCTTCGTCGAATCGCCCATCATCCTCTTTGCGGCAATTATCTGGTATCTCAAAATCTACGAAGGCGGAAAGTATTGTACCTTCCCGCATGCCGTCGAGTTCTTGAACCGCCGCTACGAGGATATTTTTCCCATTCTCTCCTCCTATCTCGAACTCGAAAACTACCTCTCGCCCTTTATGGACGCATGGCTCGGCGGGGCGGCGGAGCAGTTGCAAGGCCAGATTGCATCGGCCAAAATACCGCTTTCGCGTATGATTTCGCCGCAGCTCTACTGGGTCATGTCCGACAGCGAATTTACCCTCGACATCAACAATCCGCAGGAGCCGAAAGTCCTCTGCGTCGGAAACAATCCCGACCGGCAGAATATTTACGGCGCAGCCCTCGGATTATATAATTCTCGAATCGTAAAGCTCATCAACAAGAAAGGGATGCTCAAATCGTCAGTCATCATCGACGAGTTGCCGACTATCTATTTCAAGGGGTTGGATAATCTGATTGCCACAGCCCGCAGCAATAAGGTGGCTGTATGTTTGGGATTTCAGGATTTCTCTCAACTTGTCCGCGATTACGGCGACAAGGAGGCCAAAGTCGTAATGAATACCGTCGGTAACATCTTCTCCGGGCAGGTGGTTGGTGAAACGGCTAAGACGCTATCCGAACGCTTCGGGAAGGTGTTGCAGAAGCGGCAGAGCATCACAATCAACCGCAGCGACAAGTCCACATCTATCAATACACAGATGGATTCGCTTATCCCGCCCTCGAAGATTTCGGGATTGACGCAGGGTATGTTCGTCGGCTCAGTATCGGATAACTTTACGGCACGTATCGAGCAAAAGATTTTCCACTGCGAAATTGTCGTGGATGCCGAGAAAGTAAAGCGAGAGGAGAGAGCCTATAAGAAGATTCCGGTCATAACCGATTTTACGGACGAGGAGGGTAACGACCGCATGAAAGAGACGATACAGGAAAATTACAACCGAATCAAGGCCGACGTGCGGCAAATCGTCGCCGACGAGTTGGAGCGCATCAAAAACGATCCGGCGTTAGCGCATCTGTTGCAGCAGAAATAATCGAAACAAAAACGAGCCGTGAACACGGCTCGTTTTCTTTATAGCTCCTGCGGCTTGTCTGTTTCGTGCTGCAATCGATAGAACTCTTTTTGTCGTTCTATTTCCTCACGTAGTTCTTTCTCGGTCGGCATATAGAGCATGTACTTCGAGGCGAACAGGCGGTCGTTGTCGTGCAGAACAGAGTAACGGGCGATGTCCTCGTCGGTCTCCGAACAAAGGACGATGCCGATGGTCGGGTTGTCGCCCTCGCCGCGCACCCGCTCATCGTACATCCGTACATACATATCCATCTGTCCCACGTCTTGGTGTGTGATGGTCGTTGTTTTGAGGTCGATCAGCACGAACGATTTAAGGATGTAGTTGTAGAATACGAGGTCGATGAAGTAGTCTTTCTTCTCGGTGCGAACTAATTTCTGCCGGGCAACGAACGAAAAACCTTTGCCCAATTCGAGCAGGAATTTTTGCAGGTTGCCGATGATTGCTTTCTCCAAATCCGATTCTGTGAAATCGCTGTTGGGTGCAAGACCGATGAACTCGGCAACGGTCGGATTCTTGATGAACTCCATGCGGTCGTGTTCGAACGGGGCGGTCAGAGCTTCCATTTCGGACTTGACCGTCTCCTTGCGTTGAGAGAGCAGCAACCGCTCGTAATACTGCGAGCCGATATTGCGATCGAGCGTGCGATAGCTCCATATCTGCTCGGCGGCCTCTTGCAGATACCATGCGCGGGCTTCGGCGTTGGAAACCGTTAAAAGTCGTTTGTAATGCGACCATGTCAAAATTCTCCACGGTGTGGAGAATATTTCGGGAAAGGTCAAATAGAACGAGCGATAGTTGTATAGGCTTGGTACGGAAAATCCTTTGCCGAACTCTGCCGTAAGTTCTTTCGAGAGTGATTTCAACAACTGTGAACCGTAATCGGCACGATCTTTTCCCTGTTGTTCCTGCTCCACGATGCGCTTGCCCAATTGCCAATAGGCTTCGACCATTGCCGAATTGATTGCGGTATAAGCCTTTTGTCGGGCGAGGGTTACGATTTGCTTGATTTCGCGGATGAAATCCGCATTATATGATGAAATATGGTTCTCTTTTTCCATTGCGAATGACTTTATAGCAAAAGTAATAAAAAACGGGAGAAATAAGTGATATTTCTCCCGTTAACATACTGATTTATTTGCGTCGTTCGCGCTCTTTCTCGTCGTCGCACTGCATTCGCAGGTTCAGCCGCTCGCGCATCTTGTCGAGAAAGTATGTTCGGCTATCGTTCTTGCGGCGTTTCATATCCGTATAGGCATTGTAACAATGACTTTCTTTCATCTCCATACCGAACAATCTTCCGAAGAATGAAAACAATTCGTTGATAGGTGTTTCGCCGTCGTTAATGCAGTGCAATTCGTCGAATGCATAGATGATCTCGACCAATTCTACAAGACTGCCAGTCCAGCGAAACCGTGTCTTATGGGTAGTATTTCGGTTACCGTATCGTGCAAGTAATTCCAGTTCGGTGTCAATATAGCCGATAACCAATTTGAGTGTCGACTGTTGTCGATTCTCGAATTTGGCACATAAACGAATACGAGTGTAATGCAGCGTTCTGAAAAGAAAAATTGTTTCCAGATTGTTGCAAATCTCTTGTAAGGTAATTGCAAAATTTTGCAGTTGGTCGGTCGTAGGGTTAGTAATAGTAATAATTGCACTTTGAAACAATGTTTCAGCTATTGTTATATTTGGATTCATATCATATCTGTTTTAATGACTAAATTTCCATGTAAATATCCTTTTCAAGAGATATTTTGGTGGAGATTTATTCCTTAAAACAGAAGCTGTGTATTAGAGTATTACTTAACAATGATGAAATTTCATGTTATATAGACGTCGTTACGATATTTAGTTATTTGCTTTCGTGATATTCTTGTTCCACATTAACTTGCCAAATGTTGCTTTTGCTTGTACAGCCAGTCAAAATATTATCGACAGCAGCCATTGCTGTGAGCATTGAGTGGTCAATGTTGTTGTAACGATGCATGCCGTTACGTCCGACTAAAAAGATATTTTCGATAGAATCTGTCCACTTGCGGATTTCCTCTATACGGTTATACGTGCCGAAATAGGCAGGATATGCTTTGGGGACTCGAATAACGACGGCATCCAAAAGATCGGCTCGATCGATCATCCCGATATGTTCCATTTCACTTACAGCCATAGCAATGAAATTCTTGTCGGACATCATCCAGCACTCGTCGTTTTCGTTGACAAAATATTCGACACCAATCCAAACCTTGCTGCGGTCTTGAATCATGTAGGGACTCCAGTTGTTGAACACTTGAATGCGTCCGGCTTTTACATCCCGTTCCTGAATGTAAATCCAGGTGTCGGGCGGATAAGATTTCCCGTTCTGTCCCGTGATCTTCATACGTTCGAGGAGTAATCCTACCGTCATGAAATCCCGATAGATTAAGCCGTCAGCCACTTTTTGCACTTCGGACGGCACGAGGCCATCTATCGCCGCAATCAATTCTCGCACGGGCATTGAAGAGATCAACCAATCACACTTGATTTGACGCTCGCAACCTTGCTTGTCAATGATAGTTATATCCAAAACTCGATTTTGTTCTACATGGATTGTTGTAACACGACTGTCGAGTAGAATTTTTCCACCGGCTTTGGAAATACGTTTTGCCGCAACCTCCCAAATATGGCCAGATCCGAACTTGGGATAGAGAAAGCGATCGATTAGCGAAGTTTGTACTTTCTTAGGATCGGTATGCCGAACGATTCGACGAGCCATATGTGCCAATGCAGCACCTATGGAAAGACCTTTGACACGTTGATTGCCCCATTCCGGGCTAATTGCACTGCATTCGACGCCCCATAACTTCTGTGTGTAATCGCGAAAAAAAGTTTCGTATAGTTCCCGACCGAAGCGATTAATATAGAAATCTTCCAGCGAACGTTCCTCTCGTATAGGGAAAAGGCGGATTCGGACATAACTCAAGCCGATTCTGACCAACCGGCGTAATCCGAGATTTCGCATGGTCTGCCAGGAGAGTGAAATTGGATAATCAAAGAATCGACGGAGAAAATAGATTCGTGACAGCCGGTTGCGCAGTAACATCACGTCGTTGTTGTCGACGGCATTTTGTGCTGCTTCGTCTGCCATAGGCATCAGCTCCTGCCACCACTTCGTCACGGTATCCGACTTGGAAAAATAGCGATGTCCACCGAGATCCATGCAATTGCCTTTGTAGCGTACCGTACGGGAAATACCACCGACGGTATTATCCTGTTCGATAACAATGACCTCCGTATCGCTGCGGCGACACAGCTCCCATGCAGCGGTCAGCCCGGCAGGGCCTGCGCCAATAATAACGACACGTTTTTTACTTTTTTCCATAGAATAGTAGGTATTTGCGTGCTGTGAAGTTCCAGAAGAAAACGACTGCGGTGGAGATGAGTTTGGAACCAAGATAATATAATCCCGCAAGTTCGGTAGCCATCCACATGATCGCTTCGTTCATTCCGAGTCCCACAACGCCGATTGCTGCGAAGAAGACGAATTCGATGATATGGCTGTGCAGCGTATGATCTCGAAAAACCCATCGAACACTCAACGCATAGTTCATTGTCAGGCCGGCGACGAATGAAAATGCCGCTGAAAGTAGATAAGACAAGCCCCATTCGGTCAACAGCCACAACAATCCGAAATCGACTACGAAGGCTGCTCCTCCGACAAAAAAATAGCGAAACAGTTGTATCTTACCCTTATTAGTAGGCTTAATGAATAATTGGGCAATCATTTCGATTTGAGTTTGAGTTCAGCGGCCTCACGATCAAAATGCAGCAGAACAGTTTGTGGAACACGAAATGTCGCAACGACACTGAACAGCTCTTGATGTTTTTGGATTGCAGGATAGAGATATTGCCATGTAGCAGCATAGCCCAGCTGATCGAGCAGCACGTAATCGGCTTGAGAGTTGATGAGTCCACGGATGAGCTGTTCGTCATCTGCTGTGTATTGGAAATTGCAAACATGACATCCGGCATAGACATAGAATACGGAGGGTTTGCGGCAACATACAACCGTTTCAGACGGTAATCTTTTTTGAACTGTTCGCGCTGCATCTATAAACCCTGAAAGTTGCGGCGGAAGCGGTCGGCGGACTTCTGCTGCTACCGACCGGATGTGTCCGCTGGCAAGCAGGAGTGCCGGAATCAACAACCATAACGGACTGAATACATGTCGAATATTGAAACGACTGCGCAAACCGATCTCGATCAACGTATAAACGCCGATCACAAGACCGATTTCCAGCAATGGTACCAGTGTTGTGATATATCGATTGCCACTTGGTGCACTCCACAAACAGATGATACCGATGACAGCTGCTGAATAGACTGTGAAAAATCCGAAATAGCGTTTTAGGCGCCAATAACCGAATAGTATGATGGTGATCAGTATCAATCCGGTCATCCACTCCCCAAAAGTGGCCGTGGCCTCGTAGTCGACATTGAGATAAGGGGTAACAGTATTCGGAATCGCTTTGGTTACGAGCATTTGCAGAGTATTGAAGCCCCGTTCGATCAACTCGCCGAACGATACCCGGCCAGCATCGGGTTGCCAGATGTTGACAGCCAACAGCTGGTCGAGATAACGGTTCGGCCCCAGCCCTGCCAAGTGATTACGGAACGTCCATGGCAGTGTCGTGATGGCGAATCCCGTAACAAAGCCGATTGCCTGTCTCCATTTGCGAATGCACAGCATCCATATGGTGATACCGACCATGAGTGTGATGCCCTGTGTACGAATCATGTAGCCGTAACCGGCTGCGAGTATGAGCAGATAGAACCATGGTCTTTTCCACCATTTCGGCGACGTGTCGGTGTCGAACCTGTAAAGCAGCCAGATAGCGAGGGCCGAAAAGAGCAGATAGGCCGTTTCACTCATCATGATAGAGGCGAACTGTAGTACCCGATAGTTAAGCAAAGCGATAAGTACCGCTGTCAATGCCAACGGCTGTGGTACAACTTTTCGTAGAAAGAAAAACAATAACAGCATAGCCCCGAAGAGCATAACGCCATTCTGTATTTTTTGGGCTACAATGCTGGGTGTCAAAGCACGAAGCGGAGCCATCAAGAGCGGATAGCCCGGAGGAAATCCATTTGTAGGTGGATGTCCCAGTGTTCCTAATTCGGTGTATCCTTCTCCTTGTGCAAGCGAGGTTGCATAAATGTAATATTGACTGGTATCGCCGTTCATATCAAGCGTTGGCTTAAATGTGTATGCGAATACTGCAGTGCAAACTGCCGCAATTATAGCGATATGTGCCCACACATTCAGGCTTTCCTTGTGTTCGCGCGTAGGCTGTTTTTTATATTTGTTATGCATTTATATATGACTCGGAATTCGTGATTTTCGACTGATATATTTTAGGCGGAGAATTTAGATTCTCCGCCTAAATAATTGAATGGTAGATAAATATCGTCAATTCTCATCCATGTAAAAGATTACTTCGAACGAATTTCGAATTTACAACCTGAATCGACTTTCAATGTTGCAAATGAGGTAACATTTGTTGCGCCGATAATTGTTAGTTTGGCACCATTGCTGACCGTTATATTTTTGGTTTCCACCCTACAGCCTTGAACCGTACAATCGGTCGTTACCGTTTGATCGTAGAACGTTACTACGGGACAGACACTATTCAATGCTGCATAAGCATCGACGAGCCCATACCCCATTTGATTATTCCATGTACCGTTGGGGCGTCCGGATGTTGTGCTGTATGTATAACTTCCGACTTTTTTTGCCGATTTTTCAATGGCAGTTACTACTTGTAAGCGAGTGAGTGTCGGATTATTGGAAATGACCAGCGCTGCAATACCTGCAACGTGAGGGGTTGCCATAGAAGTGCCGTTCTTGGATCCCGTACTGTTATTCGGAAGCGTGGATAAAATGTTATTACCCGGAGCCACGACATCCAATTTCGTTCCATAACCCGAGAAAGACGATCGGCTACCGTTGGAATCAATGGATCCGACTGTCAGTATGTCGTCGTGGAAGTTTCCGGGATAATCCATGACGCCGGAGTAATTGCCGGCAGCGAACGTTACGACACAGCCTAATCCATTGCGGCCTTTCGTCATAGCATCGGTAATAGCCTGTTCCAAGATCGTACTGTGCATTCTGTTGTAATATGCTCCACCTTGATCTCCCCATGAGTTAGTAATTACATCGGCGCCATTCTTCCAGGCCCAACTTATGCCATCGGCAAGTTCTGCCGAAAATGTACTCGACAAATATAAATCGTGACTGACCCTCACTATTTTTGCTTCGGGAGCAACGCCTACAACCTGAAGATTGTTATTCCAGACGGCTGCAACAGTCCCTGCGACATGGGTACCATGAGTATTCCCGCTGACAAAGACACTCGGTGATTTACCGCTTTGTGCATCATAGCTCAACGTATGGAAATTCGCTTTCAGGTCATTGTGATTGGGATCTATGCCTTGGTCTACAACTGCAACTTTGACTCCGGCGCCTCGTGTGATGTCCCATGCTGCCGTAGCATTGATGTCGATGTCTGAATATGAATTGTTTTTCAAGCCCCATTGTTGGCTAAACATAGGGTCGTTAGGAATACTGCTCGGTTTGAAATCGAACATAAAAGCAGGATCGACCTCTTCGAATTTTTGCGTTTCGTAAAAGTAGTTGCTTGCAGCTACCGAACTTTCGAAAGAAGAATTTTGAATAGACAGGATATACCATAGTGGCATATTGGGGACTTCTTTTACAATTCGAATATTCTGCTCTTTTGTCAATGCTTCCAATGTTGCAATATCATTGACAGTTTTCAATTTAAGGTAGAAAATATCCGAAGTTCCAATGGGAGTAGCTGCTCCTCTATTGAAAAATGGTAAAACATGTTTAACTCGTTCATCTTGTTTTAGATCAGCGACAAGTTTTTCATATTCGGACGATACCGTTTTTGTTGCCAATTTGAGCGTGATAATATTTCCACAGCGTTCATTTTCTTCCTGAATGAGACTATAGCTCTGAGCTAAGGATTGAGTAGAAGCTGATTTTGCAAGATCGTTTTCGACAACAACGTTCACGTAGTTACTATTCAGTGTCAAGGCAATTTTTTCACCTTTATACCAATAGTAATAAGTTGCGTTCGCATCTGCAGAACGAGTCAGTATTGCCGAGCTTTTTTGCTCCGCTTCGTCGACCAATGTCTTCTGACATGCAATCATCGTTATGGTCAGTATACATAAGATGCTCAATATCTTTTTCATGGATTTATGATCTTTAGAAAGATGATTGCAATTCGAATTCAACAAGGTATTATTCATTTTCGACATGCAACTGAATTTTTGTATCATCTTCCAGTTTTGAGGTAATAATTGCAATTTGCCAATTTGTAGTTACGGCTGCTAAATTAGGTGCTAATTCCACATTCATTATATAACTACAATTGGGCAGATATTGCAAATTCTTGATAGTGGCACGGGTACCATAAGGTGTAACTCCACGTACCAATAGCAGAGAATGTCGCGAGAAATCAATGGAGGGTGCATCCTTGTTTTCAATGCAAATCATGTAATTCTTAAGCTCGGCATTGCTGTTGATAACGGCAACTTCATTATCAAGGGGATCTATTAATTCGATCCACACGCATCCTGTTTCCGACAATGAAAACACATCAAACGGTACCGATACCATATTATCATATTGTTGCGAACATTCTAATAACAGGAGCATCGATACGAAAGATGCTATTCTTAATAAGATTCCCATCAATCCCTCTCTTTCATTTATGCCTACTACTGTGCTTGAGCGGCGAGTTTTGCCTCCAGCGCAGCAATCCGTGCATTCAACTCTTGAATGGCTCCGGTAAGAATCGGGATAAGTGCCGAATAATTGACGAGCCGATCCCCTTCGTCTGTCATGGCCACCGCTCCGGGTACAACTTGTTCCAACTCTTGTGCGATAAATCCGTTCTCCTCGACACCGGTTTTGACGGGGCGGATATTGTACTTCTCATATTCGCTCTCGTCTTTCCAATGGAATGTTACGGGACGGAGCTTCATCACGATATTGGTAGCTATAGAGGAAATACTACCTACCGCAGAGCTGCTTTTGAGCGTATTGGACAGGAGTGGACGGATGTTCATCTTCAGTTTTTCATCCGAATTCTGATACAGCGTGCGGCAGTATACATCAATGTACATGCGACGGTCACTGTCGAGGAACACCAGCTTGTTTGTGGTCGTCGACATTCGGGGATCGGCTGCGTGAATGTGCATTTTGATGCCGTTGGAATTCGTAGACCCCCAATAATGCGCCCAACCGGCCCATGACGTCATGTAGTCAGGATACCGATCTCTTCCGAACGTAAGATACCCATCCTGATAAACTATTTGTGCGTTCGCGTTGATCGCAAATGTGAAAATCAGGCAGAAAATAGAAGCTAACTTTTTCATAATGTTGTTGTTTTATGGGTTTGTGTTATATTGATTGGTTGCTTAATTGTAAAAATCTTTAATCTAATGCGAATGAGCCTGTATAATAATGGTTGTAGCCATCTTCAATTTGTATTGTATACATACCCTGTTCTCCCGAAATTGCAACATTGCATGCTCCTGGGGCTGAAGGACACATTCCGTAAAACATTTCGCCGGTCGCGGTATTTGTCACTTCGATTATCGCACCGCCCAAGTCTTCAAGAAAATGGAAATGTATTGATTCCGATAAAGCATCATAAAAGCACTCGATAACTATGTGCTCCGGCTTTCGCGGCCGCGTAGGTTGAGGAAGATGGGTCTGACTGATAGCTATAGAAGTATCGTGCTTTTCCCGTTGGGCATAACCCATCATAGATATCAACATGAATGATGCGAAAAATAAACTTCTCAATAACATATTTCTGATGTGTTTTTGTGTTTTAAGTTTCCAATGCAAAATTAGAATCAACAAGTAAGGACAACAAAAAATCGTCTTGTAAAATCATTACAAGACGATTTGGTAATATGTTGATTGCTAAATAATTACAACATAGCCTGCGGGTGTAATTATTACGACGTTATAAAGTATTGATTTTGAGTGGTTTCAATGCACTCAAATCTGATTCATGAAGTTATTATATTGTATTATAGTATTTTATGACATTAAATTTATAAATAACTCTTTGGACGGGACATCGGATGCGGCGATTTTGGCCTTCAGTCGCGACTTTTTTACCGCCGTGTAGTTGATGCTATCCCCAGTGAACAGGCTGATGACGCGCAGCGAGAACCCGGCATAAATATAACGGAGCAGATCCAGTTCCGGCCCTTTCAATAAAGGTAACTCTTGCCGTACTTTCGCCATTACGTCGTTGTAGCAGGCATTCACCAGTTCTTCAATCTCTTGCTTACCGGCTTCGGACGAAGCATAGGTATCCAATATGGTTTTTACCTTATTGAAGATTGCTTTCTGTTCGTTTGCGCCTTTACATTCGTAATACGTGGCTGCGAGCTCATTGACTATGCCGAAACGATCTTTAATCAGATGGCGCATACCTTTGGTGTCAGCTCTCTTTTGTCTCTCAAGTCTCAAGAGCAATATCTGATTCGCTTGTTGTACGTCGTCGATTGCTGTCATATATTGGACTTCCATTTGCTGTCGTTTGCGTCTGCTGGCATATGCAACATATCCGATGAACAGAATAATGATAACTACCAGTGCCGCCATCAACCCAAGCTTTTGGCGTGCTATGTATAGTGCGTTTGATGTTGCATGCTGTTGTTCTTCAATATAATCCCGATGAAGATTCGCATACGATTGACGCAGAGAGATACGGACCAGCGAGTCCTGAACCTGGGCCGAGTGCCGATATTCCTCCGCAGCTTGTCGATAAGCTCCCGTTTTCATATGAATGGGTGCGGCCGTTATATTCAGTTGAGCCTGAGATTGCGGGTCGGACGGTGCTTTGATTTTTGCATATCCCAAGTAATAAAGAGCGCTGTCGAGACGATTCATCATTCGATAGGCTGTTGCCATGAATGTATATTCAGAATAGCTCCAATCTGTATGCCATTGCCGGCGAATTTTCCATAATGCCGCAATAGTTGCTTCCGGCTTTTCATCTGCGATATATGTTATGGCCAGATTCGCCAACGTATATGAAGCCATCGCAGTATCGCGAAGAGATTCGGAAATATCCAATGAAGCGAGTAAATAGCGTTCGGCACTATCGGGCTGTTCAAGCTCCGCATAAGCTTTCCCTATATTGTATAATGCATATGAACTATGATGATTTTTGCCAGCCAAATGATAATTTTTATATGACTTTTGTGCATATTTCAGTGAATTCGGATAATCGTACTGGCTTTTATAGATATCGCTGATTTCATTATACAGCATTCCCAACAGATAGGGATCCTCTAACCGCAGAGCATCGCTCTCGGCTTCGAGATAGTTGATCAGTGCCTCGACGTTTTCTTTCTGATTGTGTAACACCAATCCGTAATAGAATTTCGACAAATAACGACTTCGCAGATCGTTGGAATGGCGGTAAAAGTCGCGAGCGATCCGAATCAACGAATCGGATTCCACGAAGATATAGTTTTTATCAAGTGCCATCGAATAGAGCAGCGCATATCGGGCCCGAATGCTATTTCTCCATATTCGGGACGGATCAACCTGTTCCAGTATGTGCAGAGCACGATCCGGAGTTTTTTGTAAGTATGCCTCCGCCTGCGATAATTCTTCCTGAATAGTTGTATTGGATTGACAAGCAACCATCGCAAAGATAAATGACAGAATTATCAAAAAAATACCTCATAATATACTCGTAATTTATTCCAAATATAGATATTTTTCTTTACATATTGTTGTGATCCGAAAGAAAGCACATAATTTGAAAATCTACCTTTTTAGTCCTTTTGCCTGTCCATTTGCTATGATTGGTAACGGCCTCAGTACATGCACATGCTCCCGTAGAAATTGCGACCTATTCGGCGCATCGGCGGGTGGCTCCGTTGTCGCTCGTTCTCCGGTCGGCGACGATTGCGTCTGTGCCGTCCCGCCGTCGGCTTGCTGCTCCTGCACGGCTTCGGGTTTGGGCGGCGTCAGTTCCAACTGAATCTTGCGTTCCAGCGCTGCAACCTCGGATTTCAGCTGTTTCAACTCATCTTCCTTCTTCCATTCGCCTCCGACGGTCTGCTGCAAAATCGGAATATCCCGCTCGTATTCGACGTTCTTCTCCCGATACTGTTCCACGAGCTTGGGTATGCGTTCCAAAGCGTTGAGGAAATTCATCGCAGCGGCTTTCGTGTCGGCCATCGCTATCTGCCCGTTGTTGTAGGTGTACTTGAACGCCCCCTCCACGAAGAAACGGTTTTGCCTGACCTCCACGCCATCTTTCAGGGCGGATTCGGTCTTGACGAGAATCGGAAACCCATATAGCTCGCCGATGCGCATATACTCGCCGCCCGTCGTAGCGTTCTTGGCGATCTCTTGTAAGTGCGTACCGAGGCTCTTGTGGTCGGTGGCATCCAGTCCGTCGAGCCGCAAGGCGTTGAGTTTATTGCCCTCTTTGTCGGTCTGCACCCGCGCAAGAAACGTCTCGTAGTCCGCCGACATTTTGGCGATGCAGTCGTTGTTGTGGGCGAGCGTCTTGGTGTACTCCTCCAATTTCCACGCGGAGCCGCTCTTGGCCTTGTGGAACGACTTGCGTTCGCTCTCCAATGCCGCCACCTTCTTTTCCAACCGAGCTTTGTCGAGCAAGTCCGTGTTGCCGGATAAGATAGCCATGTACTCCGAGAAGTTCATGCCCGATTTCTCGTCCATCGCACCCTCATCGATGGTTCGCGCACCCATCGCGCCGCTTTTGAGCTGCGAGATAAACGTTTGCTTGCAGTGCAGCAGGTTGAACTTGTAGCTGTCGAGCGACTTCTCGACGGCATAGATGATTACATCGACCTTGTTTCCGGCGAACTGCTTGGCGATCTCGTTGCCCTTGCGCACGGCGCGTCCGTCGCGCTGCGTGAGGTCGGAGGGACGCCACGGCGTATCGAGATGATGCACCGCGACGGCTCGTTTCTGCGCATTGACGCCCGTTCCGAGCATGGAGGTCGAGCCGAAAATAACCCGCACCTTGCCCTCGTTCATCGCGTCGATAACGGCCTTGCGCGATTTCTCGTTCTTGCACTCCTGAATGAAGCGTATCTCCGAGGAGGGGATGCCGTAATCCTCCACGAGCTTGCGTTTGATTTCGCTGTACACGTTGAACTTCGTTCTACTCTTCTCCTGCTCGGCAGAGGGAACAAGTTCCCTTTGCCCTCGCTCAATCGAAGAGGCCCACTGCCCCGGCTGAAACGTCCCCAAATCCGAGAAGACGAACTGCGTTCCTTTCTGCTCGTCGTACTTGCGGTAGTATTCGGCAATCATGCGGGCGCAGTGGCTTGCTTTGTTGTCCACGTGGTCGTCGTAGTTCGGGTCGATCATACGCATGTCGAGGGCCATTTTGCGGGCATAGTCCGTTGCAATCAGCATTTTTGCTTTCTCTTCGGTATCGGAGAGCTTGCCGCGTCCCAATAATGTCGCGTCGCCCGACTTGGCGAACTGCATCAGCTTTTCGATGAACTCCTCCTGCTGGGGCGTGGGCGGGATGTTGTGGAGTATCTCGTTCTTGTCGGGACGATCCACACCCACATCCTCCGCCGTGCGGTAGTCGGTAATCTCGGAATAGAACGCCGCCAGCTCCGGCACTTTGATGAAGTAGCGGAAACGTTCTTTCTGCACGATGTTGTTCGTTACCGAAAACTCGAAATCGGTGGTCTTCTTGGCGAAGATCGCCGCCCATGCGTCGAACGAGTTGATGTTCTGTCGCGCCAGTTCTTTCGGTCGCAGGTATTTGAACAGCAGGTACAGCTCCGTCAGCGAGTTGCTGATGGTTGTACCCGACAGGAACGTCGCACCCAAATCCTTGCCCGTGCGCTCCTGTATGGTGCGAATGGCATAGAGCATATTGAGCGCCTTCTGGCTGCCGTCTTGATTGCCTAACCCCGCCACACGGTCGTGGCGCGTGTTGAACATCAGATTTTTGAATTGGTGGCTTTCGTCCACGAAGATATGGTCGATACCCATCTGTTTGAAGTCTACTACGTCGTCCGTGCGCGACTTGATGGCGTGGGCAATACTCTCCAGCTTCACGGAGAGGTTGATTTTGCGCTTCTCCAATCCCCGCAGCATCCCCCGCGAGATCTCCTTGCCCTGCTTGCGCAGCACCTCCAAATTCTCCTCCACCGTGTCCAACTCGGTTTGGAGAATCCGCTGCTGCATTTCGGGCGACTGCGGAATCTTGCCGAACTGGTCGTGCGACATGATGACGCAATCGTAGTCGTTGTTTTTGATGTTGTTGAAGAACCGCACGCGGTTTTCGGGCGTGAAGTCCTTTTCCGAGGCGTAGAATATCTTTGCGTTCGGGTAGGCCGTGCGGTAACACTCGGCTATCTCCGCAACGTTGGCTTTCAGCCCGATAATCATGGGTTTGTGCGCCAACTCCAGCCGCTTCATCTCGTGCGCCGCCACGCACATGATCAGCGTCTTTCCCGTGCCGACCTCGTGGTCGCAGATGCCGCCGCCGTTCTGCTTCAACATCCAGATGCAATCCTTTTGGCTCTGATATACGTCCTTGATTCCGAACCGTCGGCCGAGGGCTTTCAGGTCGAGGTCGGGAAAGGTCTGGTGCGAACCGTCGTACTGCGGACGCACGAAGCAGTTGAACTTACGGTTATACATATCCGTCAGCCGCTTCTGAAACTCCGGAGACTGCTCCGAGAGCCATTCCACGAACCCGTTTCGTATCTCGTCGATCTTGGCGTTGGCGAGCTGTATGCCCTCGCTGTCGCGCACTTTGATGTCATGGCCGTTCTCGTCCTTGCCGATGCTCTTGGTCATGTCAGGCACGGTATTCACGAGGGCGTGTTTCAGCAGGGCGATACCGTCGTAGGTGCGATAATAGCCGCGCACGCAATATTGATCGTAGATCTTAGCATTGCGCATGTCGCATTTCACTGCATACTCGTCCATGCTCTCCGAGTAGCCGATACGCACGTCGGTATCGAACAGGTAGGAGGCATAGGCCGAGTAGATGCCCGTCGGTATCCACCGCTCGCCGAGGTTGAAGTCCAGCTCGTCGAACGTAATCGGGCGCGGCGCGGCCTCCTGCAAGGCGGTAAGCGCCTCTTGTTCCTTTTTGCCGTGCGGGTTCTCGGCCATCCATGCCTCGATGCGCTCTGCCTTATCGACCACGTTGCCCGCGATAAAACGGTCTTTGATCTCGTAACCGCCGGAAAGCGGATTATAGAAGATGCGCCCTTTCAGCTCGTCGATCAACTCCTCGCGGCTGTTGTCCGAGAGGGATTCCATGTAGTCGAGGTTCACGCCGCCGTAGCGGTTGAGCGAGGCCGAAAGAGCCTCCTCGGGCGTATCGACGTGCGTAATCCCGTTAAGCGCGAACGCTACGGGATGGTCGAAGATGTCGGCCTTGACGAACCGTCCGTTCTCCGAACGTTCCAATGCGAGGATGTCGCGCCCCGAAGCATCCATTATCAGGAGTTTGACGTTCGCTTTGGCGTTCAGGTTGCCGTAACGGGCCACGAACTCATCGTAACGAGCATTGAGGTCGTCGCGCATGGCATCGCCTTCGTCTTGGTACTCGGCTTCGTAGGCATAGAGCCGCTCGTACGCATCGCGCACGGAGATGTAGGCCGCAATTTTCGCCTGCTGCGCCTTGTCCAAATCGAGCGGATGAAACGTCGCCCCGTAGCGGGTAACGTCTTTCAGGTGGCCGATCTGGTAACGTGCCCCGACGGTGTTTACCTTGACGAACGACCCCTCGCGATGGTACGGCTCCAGTAATCCGTCGAACGGTCGGGGTTGCATATCTTCTTCGTGTCTACGCTGTCGCTCGGCCTCCGATTCCAGCCTGCTCTGTCCGTTTTCGATAGAATGATCGGCCGTTGCGGTTTGGACGGGTTGCGCCGTTTTCGCTGTCGCTTTTATCGGTGTATCGAACAGCGACGGCTGACGCGGCTGCGCCAGCTTAGGACGATTACTTCGGCGGCGGGGGTTGCCGCCCGTTTGGGCGATACGCCGCTCTTCCGCTGTGAAACCGAACAGATCGTAAAGGCTTATGACAGGAGGCTCGATTTCGGGCTTCTCCTCTTTGGGAGGGGCTGAGGCTTGTTCCGCTTCTTTCAGAACCGTTGCGGTCGGCTGCGCCTGCAGCTCTTGCAGCCGAGCATCCCGAATGCCGCCCGAATAGAGCCGCATAGCTAATCGCGCATGCAGGTTGTGGTCGAGCAGCTCACGCAGCTGCGTCGCGATGCCCTCTGCACCGCCATCGTGCTCGTAAACCATTGCCGGCTTGCCGTAAGGGTCGGTATCCAGTTTCGCGCTCGTATGGATGATTTGCTCCCCGTGTTCGATGAAATAGAGGTTGGTGCTGACGCCGTGCAGCATTCCCGTTTGGGCGAACAACTTTTCGTCCTCCGTCAGCCCCTCTTTATGGGTGTCCTTTTGCAGGATGATTAGGTCGCTTCCGACCTCTGTTCCGGCGTAGTCGGTAAAGAGGTTGTTCGGCAGGCGGATCGCAGAGACGAGGTGCGCCTCTCGGAGCATTTCGAGCCGCACTGCCTCGTTGCGCGGGGAGTTCATCACGCCTTGCGAGGTGATGAACGCCACGATGCCGCCGTCGCGGACGGCGTCCAGCCCTTTGAGGAAAAAGTAATTGTGAATAGCTTTCGCGGCACTGCGACGGCCGACCGATTCGCTCGTCGAAAACGCAGGGTCGAAAACCGCCACATCCCCGAACGGAATATTGGAAACAACTACATCGAAATAGCTCTCGAACGGTTTTTCGATTCGCTCGAAACCCTCCGTCCGCACATTCTTGTCGGGATAGAGGTGCGCGAGGATTTTACCCGTCAGCAGGTCTTTTTCAAAGGCCATGACGTCGGCATCGGCGTTCTTTCGAAGAAACGCCTCGACGAATGCGCCGTGTCCTGCGGATGGTTCCAGCAGGCGGCGCGGGCGCACGTTGTAATCATCCAGCACGTCGGCCAACGCTTCCGTAATGGCCGGCGGGGTGTAGAACGCCGTCAGCACGGAGCTTTTCAGGCTGTCGACATATTGTTTGTACAGCGCCTCGGAGGTGCTGTGCTTCCGAATCAATTTATGCAGTTCCAACGTCAGCGGAAACAGTTCGAGGTCGGATTTCGCCCACTGCACAGCGTCGGTCAGATCGGCGGCCGGATTGAGAATACATTTCAACCCGCCGAACCCACAGTAGCGGGCAAGCCGCTCCCGCTCTTGGGGAGTAGCTGCCCGCCGTGCACCGTCCAACTCGAAAGCCGTGCGTATCGCCTCGATGTTGTCCCGCAGCTTGGCTTTACGGTTAAATGCCATCTTCTTCGAGACTGATCGAGACGGCTCCCGTAAGTTCTGTGTAGAGCTTCTCGTATTCGGGCGAGTAGGCGAAGTCGTCCGAGAGCGGGTATTGCGTGAAGATGCCTTCTACGTAGGGCAGCAGCTGAAGCGCGATGACGGGTGCGTCGCTTTGGGCGATCTCATCCGGAAACTCGTTCCAGAGCACCTCGATGATCATGTCGTATTTGGAGAAGCGAAGCCCTTCCAACAGGGCTGCCATCGCCAGTTCCTGTGCCCCTTCGGGCAGATAGCCCTCGTGCCGTGCCTGCTCGAACGCTTCGGCGGCACGGTCGGCACGCTCCTCGACGAAAGCCGTGTCGTGCGCCTTGTCGGGATGATGTTCCCGAAGATAGAATAAGAGATACAGTCCGTAATAAGACAATTCGACGGACTTGTTGTTTTGATTCATATTCTTGTGGATTTAATGGTGGATATAAATGCAGATGGATGAAAAAGGCACTCGACGTCCCCGCCGAGTGCCACCACTAAATCCACAGAGAATAAATCGGTATCGGCTATCGAGTAGTCGCAACGACCTATGACCGTGAACTCAGTGGCGAAGATACGCATTATTTCCTTTTCTTGGGTTTGCGCGGTTCGTTTTTCATCTCGGGAAACTCGAAAACGGTGTTGAACTCCGCATCGAAAGCGACGACGGCGGAAAACGCTTTGCCCTGCTTGCTGTTGAAGCCCTTGATTATTCCTGTTCTCCCCTGTGTGAGCAGCTCGGTGATTTGCGCATCGGAAAGCGTCTTGCCCGCCTTGATGCGGAATACGGGCAGTCCGCACGCGGCGTTGTCGCAGCGCACGACCTTACCGTAGAACTGCATCCGTCCCGTTTTACATCTGGGACAAAGGCAGTCCGACCCTTTGTGCGCAAAGAGCTTGTCCGAAGCGAGCAGTTCCGAGGTAATTTGCTTGGTGTAGATCTCGATCGCCTCGCGGAACGTCTCCGCACGCATCTCGCCCCGCTCGATCTTGGCGAGCGCAGCCTCCCAGTCGCCCGTCAGCTCCACGTTAGCGATACGCATATTCTTGACTACCGAGTAGAGTGCCAGCCCCTTCTCGGTCGGCACGAGCGACTTTTTTTGTCTTATCATATACTCTCGCGAAAAGAGCGTTTCGATGATCGCCGCGCGGGTCGCGGGCGTGCCGATACCGCACGTTTCGAGCGCCTGACGTATTTCGTCGTCCTCGATTTCGCGGCCTGCCGTCTCCATCGCCGCCAGCAGTGTCGCCTCCGTGTGCAGCGGTTTGGGCTTGGTCTTGCCCTCGGTCATCGAACAGCCGCCGACGGGGAGCGTCATGCCCTCCGTCCATTCGGGCAATACGATATCCTCCGTCTCCTCGCCGTAGATGCCACGCCAGCCCGCCTGACGGATAATAGTCCCTTTGGCGACGTACTCCACACCGTCGCATACAACCGTTACGGTCGTTACATCCTTTACGCAGCGTTCGGCGAAGGCTTCGAGCATACGCCCGACGATCATGTCGTACACGGTCTGTTCGTCGACTGAAAGCATCTTCGGCTTTACGTCCGTCGGCAGCAGCGCATGGTGGTCGGCAACTTTGCCGTCGTCCACGCTGCGGCGCGAGAGCGTGTCGCCCACAAGCGCGAGCCGTTTCGCCCATGCGGGGTTATTCTTCTGTGTACGCAGCAGGGCGGGAATCTCCCCGAAAACATCTTCGGGAATATATCGGCTGCCCGTGCGGGGATAGGTGATCGCTTTGGCCTCGTAGAGTTTCTGCGCGATGGAGAGCGTCTTCTCCGCCGAAAACCCATGCTTGGTGTTCGCCTCCTTTTGGAGCGTCGTGAGGTCGTAAAGCAGGGGCGGTTCCTGCACGGTTTCCTTGCGCTCGACTTTCGTAATACTTACCGTTTCTTGTGCTTCGAGGGCTTTGTAAGCAGCTTCGGTAGGGGCTTTCTCCTTCCACTTCTCGACGGAAGAGAACTTGACGACCGAATCGGCGCCCGTTCCGGGTGTGGCGAAATGCACCTGCCACACGGATTCGGGCGTGAAACGTTTATTCTCCCAATACCGTTCGCAGACCATAGCCAGTGTCGGCGTCTGCACGCGGCCGAGCGAATACGTTCCGCGTCCGGCGGCTATCGTAATGGCCTGCGTGGCGTTGATGCCTACCAGCCAGTCGGCCTCGCTGCGGGCTTTGGCCGCGTAGTAGAGGTTGTCGTACTTCGAGCCGCTCTCGATGCGCTCCAGCCCCTCGCGGATGGCTTTGTCTGTGAGCGAGCTGATCCAAAGGCGGTCGAACGGCGTGGCGCAGCCGATATACTCGTACAGGTAACGGAAGATCAGTTCGCCTTCGCGTCCCGCATCCGTCGCAACGATGATGCGCTCACTTTCGCGGAACAGCCGCGCGATGACTTTGATCTGCGCCGCCACGTCGCTGTCCGGCTTGTAGCCTTTCTCGGTTTTGACCTGTCGCGGTACGAGCTGGAAGACAGGCGGGATAATCGGCAGGTTGAGCGTTGTTCTTCCTCCTCCTTGCAAGGCAAAATCCGAACAAGTTCGATTCTGCTCTTGCTTCGTTCGTCGGTTGTCGCGGTGAAACCCCTTGATGCCGTAGCCGTCCGGCAGGGCCGGTTGTACCAGATGCCCGAAAGCCCATGTTACGTTATAGCCGCCGCCCGTGTAATAGCCCGTTTCACGGCGAGTCGCCTTGACGATGCGCGCAATCTCGCGCGCCACGCTCGGTTTTTCTGTCAGAATAGTTTGCATATTTTACTGTGGATTTAGTGGTGTAGGACTGAAAGTCCCGATTTCGATGGATGTCGGAATTACATTTTCATCCCCGACTGTTTGCGGGTATGTTGACGGCGGTTCTCGCCTTGCTCTTGCCGTTCCTGCTGTTTTGTGTCGGCAGGTGCGGTCTGACCCTTTTTCAGCGGCTCGCCAACGTGTTTGGTCGCTTCGTTGGTCTTGCCCTCCGAATTGATTGCTACTTGCGTTTCCGATGCGTGCGCGGGGTTAATTTCGTGGATCTGCGACTTGTCGGCTACGGTGCGACGGAAGTCATATTTGCCTTTCTCGTGATTCGGCCGGACGTAGGCGTTGAACGTGCGGCCTTTCTTGTCGGTAAGACCCTCCATCAGCACCCATTTGTTTTGGGCCCAGCCCTGTCGCATCTCATCGAGAATCGGCAGCCCGAGCAGCGTTTTACCGATATAGACTTTGCGTCCGTCATCCTGCGTCTGCCCGTTTCGCTGTTCGGCGCGTTTCGCTTGCCGCTGTCCGCCGAAGTGAAAATCCAATCCTTGTTTGTCGGCGTTGATCTGAATCGTGGCATTGAACAGTTTGCCGCTCTTGGAGGTCATGCCCTCCAAATAGACGCCTTTGCCTGCGGCCAATGCCTCCTGCTGCTCCTTGTCGAGCTTGACGCCTTTTACCTCGTCGGGAATACGGAGAGCGCTGACAGGTACAGCGATCGTTTCATTCGTTTGGCGGTCGATACTGATATAGGAAAGGACGAGTTCGCCGGTGTTCTTGTCGAGCACTTCGGCGACACGTCCCAGATTGCCCGTCTTTTTCAGGCTCTCCCGATCCGAATCCGTGAACTCGATGTTCTCGTAGGATTTCAGATTGGGTTCACGCCGAAGCGGATGCGGCACGAGTGAAACCGTACCGTCGGGATTCTCGCGCAGCGACAATCTTGCTTCGACCGGAAAACGCACGCCTCCGATTTCGGGATAACAGGTTACCAATGGCGACTTGCCGTGGCCGAGCATACGCTCCCAGCATCCGGCTTGACGCAGGTCTTCGACCCGTATGCCCCAGCGGCGCTCGAACTCCTCGCTGTCGACCTGTGATTCGTCGATAGGCCGATACTCCTTATTCTGTCGTTTCTCCTCCTTTTCGGGTTCGAGCGGCGTTTCCTGCGCCTGCTGCGCAGCGGCCTGTTCGTACTTGGTCGTATCGACCTTGTGCGGTGCGAGCACATCCCGAAAGCCGACGGGGTCTTTCAGCAGGTCTTTCATTACCGCAACCACGTTCTCCATGCCTTCGACAGCAACGCGGTAGAATCCGAAGCGGTTCGGCTCCTTGCATTGCCGGAAGAAGTTGGCAAAGAAGTTGTCCAGCACGTCCCCGTGTCTGTCGAAACGCAGGAAGTCCTGTGCGTGTTCTGCTTTGGCGGGTCGCAGATTCGGCGTGCCGTCGCTTTTCAGCCCTGCGACTACGCCGATTTCACCCGTCTGCTCGTCCCGGACGATCAGAACATCTTGGTCTTTCTTTTTCTGTTCCATACATGATTGATTTATAAGCGTGCACGATACACGACTGCGAAATTAGCTGCGGAATAAGCCGCCGATACCGTTTCCGCCGCGCCTGACAGCTTGTGGCGTCGGGTTGATAGCTTGTGGCGTCGTCAGCGCTTCGGATCGGAGGCGTGGCAACCTGCCGAGAACGGCTCCAAATGTTTTTTCAGGAACTCTTGTACGTCCGATTCAGTGTAGTAGGTTTTGTGCCGCAGCTTCCGATAACGCAGCATCCCCGAACTGCGGTAGCGTTGCAGGGACTGCTTGCTCGTTTGCAGGAGCTGGCACAAATCCTGATTGTCCAAGAGGCGTTCGCCGTCCACGTACATCGCCTCCTTGACCTCCTTGCCCGTAAGCGTGCAGAGCATCCGCTCGTGGCGGTCGAAGCGTTCCATGATCTTCGACATCCACAGCTCGAATGTTTCGATGTCGAGTATCATAAGGCAGGCGATTTATGGGTGAGATAGTAGTTCTTGCGAAACTCGTCCAATGTTTGTGGCGCGCAGGTAACGATGCGTCGGGAGATGCACTCCTCGACGTCGGAGAGCCGATAGAGGCATTTGCTGCGCACCATCGTGTAGGGAATTACACGTTCTTTGCGCAGCCGTTGCAGCGTGCGGGTGCTTATTTTCAGCAGGTCGGCCAGCTCCTCGCTCGTGAGCCAGATTTCCGGCGTATGCTGTGGTTGTGCCTCTTTTTTGAAGACGTAATCGGCGATTCGTTCGATCTTCTCGCTCAAATCCCTGTAGACTTCGTGATCGAATGTGATGATCTCCATAGTTGCCGCTTTGTGGTTTCGGCAGCAAAGATGATGTTTCGCAAAACGATGCTTTCCATAGTAGGTAATGACTATGGAAAGTTTCTTCGTATGACACAAAAAACGGTAACAGAAATTATCATCCATTGTCATTTCTGTTACCCAAGTAGTTCGAATGTGAAAAAGTTTTTATCTTTGTATAGATTTAAAAACCGAGATTATGAGATATCAAGATGAAGAATTTATTGCAACATCAGACTTATTGTTTGAAGGAGTATTAAGAGATGTGCGAAAATCTCGGGAAGCATTGCAACCGATTTATGAAGCTTTAACAAATGCTTTTGAAGCTATAAAATGCAGGATAGATAAAGATAAAACCTTTCATTCTTCAAACGGTAGTATTAATATCGTTATAAAAGCTCAGGCTACTACTGATGTAGATAATCCAGAATTTAGTAGTATTTCTATACAGGATAATGGTATAGGATTCAATGATGAAGATTTCAAAAGATTCAACACTTATAAGGATTTTACAAAAGGTTTTTCAAATTTAGGGTCAGGACGTATTCAATATGTGCATTATTTTGATAATACGCGTATCATCAGCGTCTTTAGAGAAGATGAATTGTATTATAAACGAGAATTCACCGTTTCTAAACGAAATGAATATCTGAAAGCACATAATGCGTTGGTATATCACAAGATATGTGCAAAAACAGATGATGAAAATATCGGGACATTACTCATATTTAATGGATTACTCGAAAACAGTAAGGTCTATAATGATCTAACGGCAAATGTTCTTAAATATGATATTATAAAGAAATATTTAAGTTATCTGTGTAAACATAGAGATACTTTTCCCTGCATTTCTATTAAATACGAAGTCAATGGGGAAGAACGAGATGAACAGAATATAACAAAACAAGACATTCCATCTATTGATAAAACAGATTATGCGGTATTACATTACCAAAAAATAGCAGCAGATGGAAAATCCTATGAACAACTTGAAAAAACAGAAAAATTTACTATTGATTCATTTCGAATATCTAATGGGTTTTTAACTCAAAATGCTTTAAAACTCACATCAAAAGGAGTAATTGTAAATGAGTCTCCAATTGTATTGCAGAATCTGGCAAGTAATACCAGTATAAATGGATGTAAATATTTATTTCTTGTATCAAGTGAATACATAGACAAACAAGATTCTAATGTGCGTGGGGAATTGAAGATTCCAACC
>Ga0137306_100757_pt1 | contig 40001 bp, 42 predicted proteins | sample Inofroosms_March_FD_97187 | JGI IMG/M metagenome (GOLD analysis project Ga0137306, IMG submission 97187) | Mouse cecal microbial communities from Vienna, Austria - N-Acetylneuraminic and N-Acetylglucosamine D2O microcosms_March | ecosystem: Host-associated > Mammals > Digestive system > Large...
TCTTGTATAGGAATTTTGTGTGTGGTTATGGGCCATATGGGATGCGATATTTTATCAATTGATGGTTGGTTACCATATGCTTCTTTTCATATGCCATTATTCTTTTTTATCTCTGGTTGCTTTTATAAACGAGAGGTAGAAGAAGCTTCGTTTTATAAATCAATAGCACGGTTGATTAAGAAACTTTTATTACCGTTTTACTTTATATATGTTCTTTACTGGATCTGTTACATTCTTCTCAATAAATGGTTTGGTTGTACTATAGGTATAGAAGTAAGCTTAGAAAAGTATCTTATGGCACCGATTTTTGATGTTCAGCCAATTGGATTTTGTGCGCCGGCATGGTTTGTTGTTACATTATTTGGTGTCAGAGTGGTTCATTTGGCAGTCCAAAAAGTATTGCACTATTTTAAGAAAAATGAAAATAAAAAATGTTTGTTCACCATAATCTTATATATAGTTGCAGGGACAGTTGCATTTAAGATAGGCGATCAGATTGTTTTTGGATGGGCAAGGAATTTACTTAAAATAGTTTTAGGGCTATCATTCTATCAAATGGGCTACCTTTTCCACAACTATTTTGAGGAAAAAGTAAATTCAATTAGCTTATTTGTTTATTTTAGTATTCTGATTTTGCTTAGGGAAATGTTGTGGATTAGAATAGGCTGGGCATCAATTGCCATGTATTCCTTTTCTGACATTGAAGAAGGTTACTTCGTAATTGTGTTTTCTGCTATGATAGGTATTTTATTTTGGTATAGAATATCTCACTATTTGTCTAACCTGATAGAGAAAAATGGTTTGATTATTTTCATTAGTAGACATACATTTTCCATAATGATAAATCACCTGTTTGTTGTTTTTCTTATTCAAGGATTTATCATATTATTACAGCAGATTAAAGGAACTGTTCTGTTTGATATAAGCGCATATAAATCTCAGGAATATTTTGTTTTTAGTAATAATCCGCTCGTGCTTATGATATTATCTTTCGCGGTTGTGGGAATAATAGTTTGTGCACATAAAGGAGTAGAAAAAGCATTATAAAGGGAAAGAGTTTATGAATAAAAAAAGGATTAAGTATTTAGTTATGGATGTTGATGGTACACTGACTGATGGAAAAATTTATATGGGAAATGACGGGGAGTTAATGAAAGCTTTTTCTATTAGGGATGGTTGCGGGATTCATGATATTGCTATTCGTAATAATATAATTCCTGTCATAATCACAGGTAGAAAATCAGATATTCTGCTTAATCGTTGCAAGGAGCTTGGTATTGTGGAAATATATCAGGAAATTGGTAACAAATGTGAAACACTTACTAAGATTATTTCTGACTTCTCTGATGTGGCATATATTGGTGATGATATAAATGACCTTTCTTGCATGATCCCAGTCAAAAAAGCAGGTGGTATTGTTGGTTGTCCAAGAGATGCTGTAAAAAAAATTATAGAAATCGCTGACTATGTAGCTGACCATAAAGGTGGGGATGGAGCTGTAAGAGATTTTATAGAATGGTTAGTAAGAAGCTGAATTCAAGAAAAGAGAAAAATCAGTGTATAGATTAAGAAGTACTATTATGAAAGGAAGAACAAATGAAGATTTTAGCAGTTGGAGCACATTTAGACGACATCGAAATTGCATGTGGGGGTACTTTAGCGAAAGCAGTGGAAGCGGGGCATAGGGTTAAGGTTCTGATTATGAGTAAATCAGGATACACCAATAGGGATGGAAAAATACAGAGATCAGATGATATTGCAGTAACAGAAGGAACCAATGCGCTTCATGTTCTTGGCATTACAGATATTAATATTCTGGATTTTCCTACAAAAGATATTTCCTTTCAGTCGAACGTGGTAAATGCTATTGATGTTATCATGAGCAAATATAATCCTGATGTGATTTTTACCCATCATCCATTTGATACTCATCAGGCACATGTAGGAGTCAGCAATGCAACGATTGCGGCGGCAAGAAGAAAAAATACAGTGTTTTTTTATGAGCCGATTACTCCCTCCGGAAGATCTTATGTAGCATTTAAACCACAGCTTTATGTAGACATAGAAAGCACACTTGATAAAAAAATTGCTTCTTTGAGAGAACATAAGTCAGAATATAATAAATTTGGAGCTGAAGACTGGGTGGAAGGAGTCAGATGCCGATGTGGATTCAGAGGGTATGAAATAGGAAAGAAATTTGCAGAAGCATTTGAAGTTCTTAGAATTGAGATGGATTTCGACAAGAACATGTTGTTCTAAATTAAAAGAATACAGGAGATACAAAGATGTATAAGAATCATTCAGTGGTTGTATTTGCGACGGAGCATTATAATACCCTGGGTCTGATCAGAAGCCTGGGCGAGGCCGGTATGGGGCCTGATTACATTGCCGTGAAAGGAAAGGCAAAAGTTGCATCGACAAGTAAATATGTTAACAGATGCTATTTTGCTGATTCTATTGATGAAGGATATGAAATTCTTTTAAAGGTATATGGAAGCTCGACAGTGAAACCCATTGTGCTCTGTATGGAAGATAAGGTTTTGGGAGTAATGGACGAGCATTACAACGAGATATGCGATCGCTTTATTATGTTTTCTTCTGGGGAAAAAGGAAGAACGCTGGAGTACATGAATAAATTTAACATACTGGAACTTGCGAAAAAGCATGGACTGAAAACATTGGATACTATTGTTGTAAAACGGGGAGAAATTCCTGCTGATTTGGTATATCCTGTCATTACAAAATCAATTTCACCAACAGTAGGAGGCTGGAAATCAGATGTTCATATCTGTGAGAATGATGATGATCTGAAAACAGCCTATAATCATGTATTAAGTCCGCGGGTTGTAATTCAGAGATATATTGATAAGAAGAACGAGTATTGTCTTGACGGAATCAGTTTTAATAAAGGAAATAGTACTTTGATTCCTATTGAATCCACATATAATTATCTGATTAAAGGATATTATAGTCCCTATATGACTGTAAAGCCATTTGTTGATGACAGTATGAAAAGAGCATTGGACAAAATGTTTGCAGAGATTGGATTTGAAGGAATTTATTCTGTGGAATTTCTGATTGATCAGGATGATAATTACTATTTTTCTGAGATAAATTTCAGGCATTCTACCTGGGGGTATGCGGCTACGGTTGCCGGGATGAATATGCCGGAACTGTGGATAAAGGGAATGCTGGAAGGAGGACTTCCGGAGAATAGTAAGAAAACTTTTGAGCCATTTACTGCCATGGTTGAACCCATTGATTTTCAGAAAAGGGTTGTTGAGAGAAATATGGATCTGAAAGAATGGGTTGGACAGTTACTGGACTGCAAGTGCCCGTTCTATTTTAATAAAGCCGATATGGAGCCGTTTTTTGAGATGATCAGGAATAATGAGAAGTTGCGATAATTTTTTCTCAGGAAAAATTTTAGAATGTGCCATATCAGGTAAGTTTTAAAATGACCATTTATAAATGGTCATTTTTCGCATACACTCTCTTTTTAATTGCTTTTTGGACTGAAAAACGATATAATACTCAAAGATAAATACAGAAATGACCATTATTGACCACTTAAAAAAGGAGGAATCTACTTGAAAAAGGGTGACAATATAAGACTTCGCGCAGATGGCCGGTACGAGGCCCGTTATATTAAGAGCAGAGATGAAAACGGCAAGATCAATTATGGCTGCTGCTATGGAAAAACATATGAGGAAGCGGAAGAAAAGCGGGATTATCAATTACAGCGTATGAAAAAGCCGAAGAGAAGAGAGATGAACCTTTTGGTGCTTGGAGCCGGGGCGCAGGGATTGGAAATCTATGAGATTGCTAAAAATCTTCGAATTTTTTCAAAGATTGATTTTCTCGATGATAATCCCAATGCAAAGGGTGCCATCGGCAGATGGGCGGACGCAGAAGATTATCTGGAAGACTATCCGATTGCGATCATTGCGGTGGCGGACAAGAAACTCAGATATACTTGGATGAAGAAAATTGAAAGAATGGGATTTATTATTCCTACATTAGTGCACCCGACAGCATATGTTCCGGAGGGAACCGAAATCGGGATCGGAACGGTAATCTGTGCGAGGTCAACGATTGCCACAGGGGTAACGATTGGGGAGGGCTGTATTGTAACAAGCGGTTCTACTGTACCGAAAAGGACTGTGATTCCTGACTGGGGATATTTTGATTTTGACCAGTGTATTGCAGATTATCATGAAAAATATGACATACCGGCAGTTAGGCATGAAGAAGGGAAAAGAGAGGATCAGGATAATGGACTTAAGCAATAAAATGAAAAGAAACACGGTATTTATCGTATCTGTAGCTATCGCGGTTGCGGTAATACTATATGGGAGTATTTGCAGTACTCAGCTTTCGGAACTGTCCGGGACTGTCATGTCCTGGGTCAGTACAAATTTTGGCTGGCTCTATGTTGCCTGTGTTTTTAGCTTTATTTTGTTTCTCTGCTGGGTTGCCATCAGCCCATGGGGAAAGATCAGATTAGGCAAAGATGATGAGAGACCGGAGTACAGTAATTTCAACTGGTTTGCCATGTTATTCTGCGGAGCCACCGGAATAGGTCTCGTGTTCTGGAGCATTGCGGAGCCATTATCTCACTATGTATCGCCGCCCCGGGAAGTAGAGGCAGGCACTATAGGGGCGGCAGAGTTTTCTGTCAGGACATGTTTTCTTCATTGGGGAATTACTCAGTTTGCCTGTTTTGCTATTGTAGGGCTTGTGCTTGCCTATTTCCAGTTCCGAAAAGGAAAAAGTTCTCTGATCAGTAATCTGCTGGAACCCCTTGTAGGCGAAAAAGCTACAAAGGGCGTCTGGGGAAAGACGGTGGATATCTTTTCCGTGGTGGTTACTTTTGCGGGGGTTGCAACTTCTCTCGGGCTTGGGGTTTCCCAGATCTGCGGAGGTCTGAATTACCTTGCCGATGTACCGAATAACAATAGAACCTGGCTGCTGGTAATCTCGGTGATCACCTGCATATTTCTTGCAAGTGCCATAAGCGGTGTTAATAAAGGAATCAGGATTCTTTCTTCAATCAATACTTATATTGCTGTCCTCTTATTGACTCTTGGTTTTTTGGTTGGCCCGAAGATCCCGATTTTGAATACTCTGGTCAGCAGTACAGGTCAGCACATCCAGTACTTTTTTTCGGATGTTACCATGATTAACGCGTTTGGGGACAATACCTGGATCATGAACTGGAGAGTATTTTATTATGCATGGTTTATCGCCTGGACTCCTTTTGTGGGAATGTTTATTGCAAGAATTTCCAGAGGAAGGACCATACGTGAATTTATTATCGGAACCGTCGTGGCTCCGACGGTATTTACCATTCTCTGGCTTTCCGTTTTTGGAACAATAGCTCTTAATGTTTCGGGAGATTGGAGTTTGACAGAGCTGGCCCAAATGGTTGCCTCTCCGGAAACGGCGGTATTTATCGTGTTTGAGAGATATCCCTTGAGTAAGATGTTGTCTGTGCTTGTGATCGTGCTGCTGGCGATTTTTTTTGTCACTTCTGCTGATTCGGCTACTTATTCTCTGAGCATGATGACCTCCAATGGAGCTATGGAACCGCCAAAATATAAAAAAGCAGTCTGGGCAGTCGTTGAAGCGGCTATTGCGTATCTGCTGCTGTCAGCGGGAAGTCTGAAGCCGCTGCAGACAATCTCCATTGCAGCGTCACTGCCGTTCCTGTTTATTATGATAGCCATGTGTCCTGCGTTGGTAAAGGAGCTGAAGAAGGAAAAACTTACATGACCGATGACACTTTTGAGGAATTGATATCCGCCCAGGGATAAAACGGCTGTCAATAAGAAGCAGTCGTTTTACCCAGAACCGCCCCTCCCCAAAAACTCCTTGCATCTCCGAACATACCAGACTAAAATAGACTATATATCTACTCTCTGGCACAGATGAAATGAACAGGGAAAGGAGTCGGGACTATATGGGAAGCTATCTGAACCCGGGCAGCAAGGCCTTCCAGGAAAGCTTAAATTCCAGGATCCATGTGGATAAGACAGGTCTGATTGTCCAGACTAACAGAATTCTGAATACCCAACAGAAGTATGCCTGCGTCAGTCGGCCAAGGCGGTTTGGCAAGTCCATGGCAGTCAGTATGTTGGCGGCCTATTATGAGCAGGGTCAGGATTCTGCGGAGTTGTTTGACGGGCTGGCAGTCAGTCAGTCAGAAACCTATCGGGAGCATTTAAACCAGTATGATGTACTTAAGATCAATATGCAGGATTTTCTCGGCGTAACAGGAAGCATGGATGAAATGCTTCAGCTTCTGCAGTCAAGAATCATTGCGGATCTGAAACGGACCTATCCGGATTGTGTGGATGGAAATCATCTGATATTTGTGATGCAGGACGTCTATGCCCAGACAAAACATCCCTTTGTGATCCTCATTGACGAGTGGGACTGTCTGTTCAGGGAATATCAGCAGGATAAGGCCGCACAGAAAAAGTATCTGGATTTTCTGCGGGCATGGCTGAAGGATAAGGAGTATGTGGCTTTAGCTTACATGACAGGGATTCTCCCTATTAAAAAATATGGGTCCCATTCTGCTCTTAACATGTTCACCGAGTATTCTATGGTGAATCCCAGGGAGACGGCCCAATTCTTTGGATTTATCGAGGCGGAGGTGGAAGAACTCTGCAGCCGGTTTGGCAGAAGCTTTGAGGAGGCCAGGGCCTGGTATGACGGCTATGAGCTGGTGACCGTGGAGGGAGAGATCAGAAAGACATATTCCGTGTACAGCCCCAAATCTGTGGTGGATGCAATGCTCAGCGGGCGCTATGATACTTACTGGAATCAGACGGAAACTTACGAGGCCCTGAAAGTCTATATCCGTATGAATTTTGACGGCCTCAAAGATGCGGTGGTTCGTATGCTGGCTGGTGACCGGGTGTTTATTAATACAGGGACATTTTCCAATGATATGACTACCTTTCAGGGCAAGGACGATGTGCTGACTTTACTGGTGCACCTGGGATATCTGAGTTACCGGTGGACGGATAAGACCGTGGCCATTCCCAATAAGGAAGTGTCTCAGGAATATGTCAATGCCATCAGCACTATGGACTGGCCGGAGGTGATCCGTTCCGTGGAATCTTCTAAGAGGCTGCTGGAAGATTTGTGGGCTATGGATGGGGATGCGGTGGCGGCGGGCATCGACCAGGCTCACAGGGAGATTTCCATTCTCCAGTATAATGACGAGAATTCCCTGAGCTGTACGATCCATCTGGCGTTCTACTTTGCCAGGGAATATTATACCATTATCCGGGAACTGCCTTCCGGGAAGGGATTTGCGGATCTTTGCCTCATACCGAGAAAGATGCATAGTGATAAACCTGCAATTGTGGTGGAATTGAAATGGGATAAAAGCGCAGCCGGCGCCATTGCCCAGATTCAGGAACGCCAGTATGTGGACGCTCTGAAGGATTATCAGGGAGACCTTTTGCTTGCAGGCATCAATTATGATAAAAACACTAAGATCCATACCTGTGTGATCAACCGGCTGCAAAAGCCATAAAGCTCCCGCCCCGCCCCAAAACTCCTTGCATATCCGAACACACCAGACTAAAATAGACTGTATATCAGCCCTCCGGTACGGATAACCTGACTATGGATAAAGAAGGAGAAAACGAAAAATGTATGAACTGGTACAGATAAGCGACAAATGCTATTACATAAACTGCCCCGCAAAGATAGGCGTTTATGTTGCCGACAAGGAACATGTCTACCTGATCGACAGCGGGAACGACAAGGATGCGGGGAGAAAGGTCCGGCAGATCCTGGACAGGAACGGGTGGCATCTGACGGCTATCCCTGCAGGGATCTGCGGCACAAGTTTTTGATGGCCCAGGAGAGCGATGTGACGGATTTTTCAGAGGAAGGATTTCCAAAAGAGATAGAGGTGATTCCCCTGCCGGGGCATTTCTTCGACATGACAGGCTTCGGCACACCTGACGGAGTCGTGTTTCTGGCGGACTGCTTAAGCAGCAGGGAGACTCTGGAGAAGTATGCCGTTTCCTTTATCTATGATGTAGGCGCTTATCTGGAAACACTGGAGAAGGTGGAGAAGATGGAAGCGGTCATGTTCGTTCCTGCCCACGCGGAGGCTTCTGCCGATGTCAGGGAGCTTGTCCGTTTTAACAGGGATAAGGTATATGAGGTGTCGGAGAAAATTTTATCCGTCTGTAAAGAACCGGTCTGCTTCGAGAGGATCCTGCAGGAAGTGTTCAGAGGTTATGGACTTACCATGAATTTTGAGCAGTATGTACTGGTGGGCAGCACGGTCCGGTCTTACCTTTCCTGGCTGAAGGATACAGGGAAGGTTGAAGCCGGTTTCCAGGACAGTATGCTGCTCTGGAAGAGCGTATAGAAGCCGGAAACAGAGAGAAAACAGAACAACAGCCGCCGCTGTCATACTGTACAGCGGCGGCTGTTTCGATCTTTCAATGATTCGCCGGATGATTTCAGTCCAGGTCTTCTCCGTTGCTTGCCACGACTTTTTTATACCACTCGTAAGAATCCTTCTTGCTTCTCGCCAGAGTGCCGTTGCCCTCGTTATCCCTGTCTACATAGATAAAACCGTAGCGTTTTTTCATCTCGCCGGTAGTAAAGGATACGCAGTCGATACAGCCCCAGGGTGTATATCCCATAAGATCCACGCCGTCTTCTTCCACGGCTTTTTTCATTTCCTTGATGTGGGCCCTCAGATAATCGATGCGGTAGGGATCATGACAGGAGCCGTCTGCTTCTTTTACATCGATGGCGCCGAAACCATTTTCCACGATAAACAGAGGCTTTTCGTACCGCTCGTAGAAGATATTGAGGGCATAGCGGAGACCTTCCGGATCGATGGCCCATCCCCAGTCGGATTCTTTGATAAACGGGTTCTTAACAGAGTGCTCGCTGGAACCATCCAGGGACTTGGAGACATCGTTATGAACCGTGGAATCCACGCAGTTGGTCATATAGTAGGAAAATCCGATGTAATCCACCGTGCCTTCGGATAAGATCTGCTGATCCTCCGGAGTGATATCCAGGTGGAAGCCTTTGCGCTCAAACATCTTCAGAGTGTAAGCGGGATAATGCCCGCGGCACTGCACATCGCAGAAGAACCACCGATTATGCATCTGCTGGACAGACAGAACCATGTCGGCAGGACGGCAGGAATAGGGATAGATGGGTACCATGGCGATCATATTGCCGATCTTGAAATCGGGGTTGATCTCATGACCGATCTTTACGGCTTTGGCGCTGGCCACCAGTTCATAATGTCCGCACTGATACATGGCTTCTTCCGGATTGGGATAATTGCCGAAATGGGCTCCGCTGTTGGTCCAGCCGAAAATATCGTTCTTATAGTTCATCTGGTTGTTGATTTCATTAAAGGTCATCCAGTATTTTACTTTATTCTTATAACGCCTGAAACAGGTCTCGGCAAATTTCACAAAAAAGTCAATGGTTTTTCTGTTCATGAATCCGCCGTATTCTTTGGCCAGATGATAGGGCATCTCGAAATGGGATAAGGTGATCACCGGTTCAATCCCGTATTTCAGCAGTTCATCAAAAACATCATCATAGAACTGAAGACCCTCCTCGTTGGGTTCTGCCTCGTCTCCTTTGGGGAAAATCCGCGTCCATGCTATGGAAGTACGGAAGCACTTAAATCCAAGGTCGGCAAACATGGCGATATCTTCTTTGTAGTGACCGTAAAAGTCGATCCCTACATGGTTGGGATAATACTTTCCCTCTTCTACTCCGTCGGTAATGACACGGGGAACGCCGTGGGCTCCGGCAGTCATGACATCAGCCACGCTGAATCCTTTGGAGGTATTCAACACGCCCCCTTCAAACTGATGGGCGGCTAAAGCGCCTCCCCATAAAAAATCTTTCTTTAACGACATACTTCTCCTCCTTATCTTTTAATAGACTCTTTTATTGTAACGGAAAATTGTCCAAATTACAAGGTTTGCCGTATCCGGAAAATAATCTTTCAGATAATGAAAAATTATGTATATTTTTCCGGTCCGATGATCTGATTATACCTGTCACGGCAGGAAGTCCAAGTCCGGGGCTGTCATATAAAATCTTGTAATGTAGAGAGGGATAGATTATAATGAAAAACGGGTGAAATATTACATCAGAAAAAGAGAGCAGGATAAGGGAATGAAGATCAGAGTCATCAGGGATAAGAAGTTTTATAAAATGGTACTGTCCATCATGGTGCCTGTTGCGCTGCAGCAGGCCATCAACATGGGGGTCAATTGTGTATATTCTCCTGATCGATAAGAAGCTGGGGCTTCGGGTAAAGCATTTGCTCAAATCTCCGTCAGCCGTATTTTATAAAAATTATTTCCGGCTGGGAGCCCCGGTTCTGGTCAGCGACGCCCTGTTGGGACTGGGAGGAAATATTGTTTCCATCGTCCTGGGCCATATGGGAGCGGCCGTGGTGGCGGCTAACGCCATCTGCCAGGTAGTGGATCGTCTGTGTACTGTGGTAATTCAGGGAGTATCCAATGCATCCAGCATTATCACCGGCAACGCAGTAGGAGCCGGAGACAGGGAGCGGGCTATGGAACAGGGGGAAACGTTCTACTTCCTCAGCATCGTCTTTGGAGTGATCAGCGCGGCGCTGGTGTTTGTCTTCGGTCCGATGACCATATCGGTATATACATTGACCGAAGAGACGATCGTCGTGACGAGGCAGCTGATGAACGCCTATGTGATCATTGTGTTTTTCCAGGCTATTCAGTCTGTGATGACGAAAGGGGTGATCAGAGGCGGAGGAGATACCCGGTTTCTTATGATGGCGGATATCCTGTTTATGTGGCTGGTATCGATTCCTTTGGGAGCTGTCGGCGGTCTGATTCTTTGCTGGTCGGCATGGCTGACCATGCTGTGTCTGAGGATTGATTATATTATTAAATCTGTGTGGTGTGTATCCCGTCTTCTCAGTGGAAAATGGATTCATGAAGCAGAGGGGCTGAGACGGAAGGGATAAATGGATAACCTTTATTTTTGGCACGGATATACCATTATTTGCAGTATTATTGTAGAAATTACAGTCTGTATTTGTTATATTCTCTATGAGGAATTCAAGTTTCTTATGCTGACTGAATGAGAAACATGATCTGAGATTTTGTCTCCTCGTCCCGGTGTGGGAATCTTGAATTACCTCCCGTTTTATTCTTTTTCTTATTAATCCCCATATCTTTTGCACAAATATGATAAAGATTGCAGAAATGTTATCGAAATAATAACATATTTTTGCTATATTTTTTATACATAATTTTGGATTCTTGCAGAAAAAACAGCCGGATCAGAAATTCAAAACAGACTTTTGCACAAAAAAATTCGGCAAAAAGAACAAGAAATCCAAAAAAATATCATATTTTTCATTAGGAGGAGATTTGATATGAAAAAGAAATTACTTGCAGTGACACTTGCAGCCGCCATGACGGTATCCCTTACAGCGTGCGGCAGTTCCGGTACAGCCGGCGGAGGGGCGGCAGCCGGAGGAGTATCTATTACGATCTTTAACTCAAAGATCGAGGTTCAGGCTCAGTTTGAGGAGATGGCCAAAGAATACAGCGAAGCTACAGGGGTAAATGTGGAGGTCTACTATTCCAACGACACCGTGGCGGCTCATCTGGCCACAAAGTATTCTTCCAATGATCCCTACACTCTTTCCATGGTGGATGCGAAAGATGTGTATTCTCTTGCGGAAGATCATGCTGCTGATCTGACCGGGGAGAAGTGGGTGGAGAAGACCAATTATGCTATTTCCATCGGAGACAGGGTAGTGGGTTTCCCGGTGTGCGTGGAAGCCAGAGGGCTCATTTATAACGCAGACGCTATCGAGGCGGTCACAGGCGAGAAATTTAATCCCGAAGATTACGCCACGTTGGATGCGTTCCAGGGACTTCTGGAGAAACTGGCAGCCGGAGGTATGGAAACTCCCACAGGTATCATGAAAGAGGACTGGTCTCTGGCCGGCCATTTTCTGTCCGAAATTTATGAGATGCAGGATGATGTGGACGGATTCATTACTGCTCTTCACGGCGGTACTGCCGACCTGGCCAATAACGCCAAATGGAACGGAAAGATGGATTATTTTGATACTATGATGAAATACAACTATGCCGCGGCTTCGGCTATCGCTGCCGAGCGGGAAGTATCCGAGCAGAAGCTGGCGGAAGGCGAGATCGCGTTTATGTTCGGCGGAAACTGGGACTGGTCCATGATCAATGCCTATGACCATTCCGACAATATGGGTATCATGCCGGTACCGGAAAATACCTCCGACGGCACCAACAAAAAGCTGGTAGGCGGCGGTTCCAAATATTTCTTTATTGATTCCTCAGAGAATACTTCCGACGAACAGCGTCAGGCTGCCAAAGATTTCCTGAACTGGCTGGTGTTTGACGAGGCGGGTAATTCCTTCCTGACAGAGAAATGTGCTCTTGTTCCGGCTTACAGCAACATTGCCGCCGCAGGGCTGGATCCTCTGTCTGTTTCCGTAAAATCCTATGCGGATGCAGGAAATCTGATCGACAACTACAATTATCTTCCGGATGACCATTTCTCCCTCTGCGGCGCCGCGTTCCAGAAATATCTGGCGGGACAGACAGACAGGGCCGGACTGGCTTCGGAGATCGAAAAATACTGGTCATCCACGACTCCTGTAGAACATTAAAAGAGGATTAATAAGGGGGAACATTCAGTTATGAAGACCAATACCATGTCTTATAAATGCAGACAGTTTCTCATGTTTGCCGGAGTAACGACAGCCGTGTTTGTTGCCGTGGTCATCGTGCCGTTTCTCTACGGCATCTATCTGACTCTCACCAGCTGGGACGGCGTATCTAAGCAGAAACCTTTTGTGGGTCTGGCCAATTATGTGGCTACTTTTTCCGACGGCGCCTACTGGCAGGCCATGGGCAGGACGTTTCTGTATTCTGTTATAGCGGTTATTCTGGTAAATGTGGTGGCGTTTATTCTGGCATTCCTGGTGACAAGCGGCGTGAAAGGACAGAATTTTTTCCGGGCAGGTTTTTTTACTCCCAACCTGATCGGAGGAATCGTTTTGGGATACATCTGGAAATTCGTGTTCAACCGTGCTTTCGTGGCGCTGGGAAATACATTTTCCGTGGGGGCGCTGTCAACTTCCTGGCTGGCTACGACAGGAGGAGCCATGCTGTGTCTGATCATCGTTTCCGTGTGGCAGTATGCGGGGTATATGATGCTGATCTATGTGGCCGGATTTATGAGTGTATCCGAGGATGTCCTGGAGGCTGCCAGGATTGACGGCTGCACGGATTCTCAGTCCATTGTATATGTTTCCGTGCCTCTTATGGCTTCCTCTTTTGTACAGTGTCTGTTTTTGACGGTTACAAGGTGCTTTATGGTCTATGACGTGAACCTTTCTCTGACCAACGGCGAACCGTTTAACAGTTCGGTTATGGCGGCCATGCATGTATATAATCAGGCCTTTACATATAAGAATTTCGGAGTAGGACAGGCGGAAGCCCTCGTTCTGTTTGTAGTATGCGCCGTAGTAGGCGTGCTTCAGGTATATATCGGAAAGAAGGGGGAGGTGTCAGCATAATGAATGCCAATGAAAGAGCTGCCCGCAATAAAAAGATCAACCATGCAATTAAAATATTTATACTTATAGCCCTGTTTGTATGTTTTATCTTTCCTTTTGTCCTGGTAGTGATCAATGTATTTAAGACAAAAGCGGACATTACTTCGGATCCTCTGGCTCTGGTGGGAGCCCACGGATTTACGATGGCGAATTTTCCGGAAGCCATGAAGAAAATGAATTTCGGACGTTCCTTTTTTAATTCCGCTGTTATCACCATCTGTTCTACCGTGTTTACCATCCTGCTTTCCTCTATGACAGCGTTTGTAATCGTCCGCAATAACTGGAAGATATGCGGGGCGCTCATGGGGCTGATGATCGCCTCTATGGTGATCCCGTTTCAGGTGCTGATGATCCCTATGGTATCTTTGTACGGAGGCGTTCTGGGGATTTTAAACCACAGGGCTACGCTGATCTTCATGCATGTGGGATTTTCGCTGTCCATGGCGACCTTTATGTTCCACGGCGCCATCAAGACCAATGTGCCCATCGCGCTTGAGGAGGCGGCGACCATCGACGGCTGCACCCGGTGGCAGACCTACTGGCAGATCGTATTTCCTCTGCTGAAATCTACGGTGGCCACGGTAGCGATTATTGATGCCATGGGATTCTGGAACGATTACCTTTTGCCCAGCCTGGTGTTGACCAAGAAGGAACTGTACACCATTCCTATTGCCACCCAGGTGTTTTACGGGACCTATTCCACGGACATCGGGCTTGTTATGGCCGCGCTGCTGCTGGCTATGCTGCCGATTCTCATACTGTATGTGCTTCTGCAGCGCTATATAGTAGAAGGCGTGACTTCGGGCGCCGTTAAATAGATATCTTTTATTGCAGTGAGACCGGGGAGGAGCCGGTCTCACTGAGCGTTGAAGAAAAATGGAGGTTTCTATGACAAGTCAGACACTGCGGGAAGCGCGTAAATATGAAGAGGCTTCCGAAAAAATGATCAGCCGGGAACTCAGGCCCGGATTTCATCTGTCCGTGCGCATCGGCTGGATGAACGATCCCAATGGTTTTTCCTTCTATAACGGAAAATATCATTTGTTTTATCAATATCATCCTTACAGCTCCAGTACGGGTCCCATGCACTGGGGCCATGGAGTAAGCACGGATCTTCTCCACTGGGAGTATCTGCCTGCGGCTCTGGCGCCTGATGAATTTTATGACAGGGATGGCTGTTTTTCGGGAAGCGCGGTTGCCCTTCAGGATGGCCGGCAGCTGCTGATGTACACCGGGGTCCTGAGAGAGAGGCAGAGGGACGGAGGTCTGTGTGAGATACAGACGCAGTGTGTCGCGGTGGGAGACGGAGTGGACTATGAAAAATATGAGGGGAATCCGGTGCTGGATGAAAAAGATCTGCCTGAAGGCGGCAGCAGATTTGATTTCAGGGACCCGAAGATGTGGAGACGGGAGGATGGCACCTATGGATGTGTGGTGGGAAACCGGGGAGCCGACGGAAGCGGTCAGATTCTGCTGTATACAAGCCCTGACGGTTTTTGCTGGAGCTTTAAAAAGGTGCTCATCGCCAATCATAATCGTTTCGGAAGCATGTGGGAATGCCCGGATTTCTTTCAGCTGGATGGAAAATGGGTACTGCTTACCAGTCCTCAGGATATGCTGCCCCAGGGATTCGAGTATCACAACGGAAACGGAACGTTGTGTCTGATCGGCGATTACGATCAGGAGACAGACACGTTTACGGAGGAATACGATCAGTCTATTGACTACGGAATCGATTTTTATGCGCCTCAGACCGTGGAGACTCCGGACGGACGAAGAGTGATGATCGGCTGGATGCAGAACTGGGATGCCTGCGGTATCCGGACGCCCCAGGAACTCTGGTCCGGTCAGATGAGTCTGCCCCGGGAACTGTCTGTGGTAAACGGAAGGCTCTACCAGAGACCGGTCAGGGAACTGGAGGCCTTGAGAAAGAACAAGACAGAGTACAGGGACGTTATGGTGTCAGGAGAAATCCGATTAGAAGGAATCCGGGGACGGAAGGCGGATATGGAGCTGGATATCCGTCCCGGCAGCAAAGACGGACTGTACCGGAAATTTGCAGTACGGTTTGCACAGAATGAACAGTACCGAACTTCCTTAAGTTTTCGCCCCCATGAGTCTGTGCTGAAAATCGACCGTAAGTTTTCCGGTTCCAGGAGAGCCATCGTCCATCAGCGCCGCAGCCTGGTCAGGAGTGAGGGAGGGGAACTGAAACTGCGGATTATCCTGGATTCTTTCAGTGCGGAGATCTTTGTCAATGACGGAGAACAGGTGCTCTCCGTAACCATGTACACGGATCTGGCAGCAGAGGGAATCTCGTTCTTTGCGGACGGACAGGTATCCATGAATATTACCAAGTATGATCTGTCAGAGGAGTGAGCCGATGCTGCTTTCCCATGTCAGTCATGGCTGTCTCCGGTTGACTCTCTGTAGATCAGTCTGGTTTCCGTGTGAACGGTACGGAAATTCAGGGTGGGCTGTCTGATACGGGAGAGGAGCAGATCCAGTGCACAGTATCCCATAGTCTCGCTGTGTATATGAATGGTGGTCAGAGAGGGACTTACCATCCTGGATTCCGATGCGTCGTCAAAGCCGCACAGGTACAGGTCTCCGGGAACGGAAATCTTCATTTTTTTCAATGCCTGAAGGAAGTCTACAGCTACGAAATCATTGGCGCAGATAAATACCTGGGGGGGATCTTCCATATTCTCAAGCCGGCTGGTTAAATACTCCTGATAATCCTGGGAACCGGGGTTCCGCACTCCCTGTTTATTGCCGAGAATACAATCTTTTTCCAGAGGGGAAAGGCCGGACAGAACCATGGCGGCCCGATACCCCATATACCGCTCAAAAAAGGACTGACAGTGGAGATACTCTCCTACAAAACCGATTCGTTTCCTGTTTCTTCGAACCATTTCTTTTACAAATGCACCAATGTCAGACTGATTATCAGGAAGGAGACGGTCTGCCCTCAGAGGGCTGTTGAGACAGGATGCGGGGGCATCCACAAAAAGAAGCGGAATGCCCAGGCCGCAGATCATCTGGCAGTATTGATAGTCAAACATCTCAAAACATATGATACCGGAGGTCTTTTTAGGGTCAAAGGAACAGGGAAGCTTCAGGCCTTCGATTTCCTGGTCCAGGATGCGGTGTATGGTAAGACTGTAACCTGAGAGGGCCAGTTCCTTTTGAAAAGTATCCACAATTGTGGAGATAAAGTAAGATTTTCCCCAAAAAACAGTGGTAAAAAGAGCAATCTCCCCTGATTTTGGGGAACCCGAAGTAAATAGTTCCGTTTTATTAAGGTCAGCAGCAGTAAAATAGGAGAATTGTTTATATCCCATTTCTGCTGCTTTTTTTAAAATTTTTTCTCTGGTGGCATCTGCCAGAACGCCGGTATTGTTAATCGCTTTGGAAACGGTATTTCGGGAGATGCCGAGAGCATCTGCGATATCCTGTATAGTAACTCTGTTTGCCATAAGTATGTCCCTTTCTCTATGTAACACAGATATAGATGATCCTCTGAGGCGAGAATGTATGACTATTATAAGATACTGCGGAAAATGCGTCAAACACAAAAATGCTGTCCGCAGACAATTTGGCATGAAGAGTTGGTTAAAAAGCTGACAGCCTGGGAGTCTCAGCAAATCCTCATTGCTGCATTGTGCAAAAATGTAATATACAGGCAAAAAAATAATTGACTAAATGTAAAATAAATGATATATTTTACTGTGCAAATATAAAAATATAAATATTTACATATAAACAACACAACAAAGACAAAGCAGATATCGTTTTCCGCAAGGGGTGTTCCTATGGAAAGTTCCGGAAATGGAGTACTGACTTATTTTGCTTCAGACATCCATCTATTTGGATTCTGGCTTGAATGTGTCCGTCAGGGCAGAGTGGATATGATTCAGAATTACAGCAGTGAGGAAGAGAAAAAGACAGTATGCGATCAGCTGTTTATGGGGGACAGAGCATACGCTTTGAGGGTTTGTATGATGCTCTGGGTAGAAGCCGTGAAAATCGCGGAGAAAGTGGCTGTGCCGGACGCGGTCATAAACAAGACCTTTGAGGATTGTATTATCCGGTCCCGCGATGCTTCTACGCCTTGGATGCTGGTAAAGCTCAGTGAGGAATATCTTGTGGAGTTTGCCCGGATCATTGACAAAACCATGAACGACAGCACTCCGTCGCCTATTTTTGTAAAATTCCGGAAGTATATAAAATCTCATATCTGTGAATCTTTGACCATAGAGGATATAGCGGATGCTTTGTGCATCAGTAAAAGCCATCTTTCTCATACGATAAAGAGAGAGACGGGAGAAACGGTCCATGCATGGATTTTGAAGGAAAAGATCAACCTTGCCAGATTGATGTTGTCGAAGGATGTATACTGCATGAACGAGGTATGGGGACTTCTGGGATTCTGTTCCCAGAGTCATTTTGCGAAATGTTTTCGTCAGGTCACAGGCCTGACGCCGTCTCAGTTTCGGACAAGGACAGATCTTTCTGAGGGAGAAGGAAGGTAATGACGGCCGGGAACAGGAATGATAAGGCCTGCCGGGGCTTTGCCGGCTGAGAAGGGAGCCGGATTATATAACCGCCGGTTATTTTTTTCTCCTGTTATTTATCTTCCGTTCAATTGTACTCACCGGCCGGAAATGATATCATAGAAGCAGAACCGGGAAAGAAAGCAGGGAGGGGATCTTCTATGAGGATCGGCGAAGTGATTCGTACTTACAGAAAACAGAAAAATATGACTCAGGAGGAGATGGCAGGGCGCCTGGGAGTAACGGCCCCGGCGGTAAACAAGTGGGAGATGGGAAATTCCATGCCGGACATCATGCTTCTGGCCCCTATAGCCAGGCTTTTGGGCATCACGACAGACGAGCTGCTGTCCTTCCGGGAGGAGCTTACCCAGGAAGAGATCAATGAGTTTATCCGTGAGATAGACCGCTGCTTTAAGACAGAGTCGTTTGATCACGTTTTTGAACGGGTAAAGAAACGTCTGGAGGAATACCCCAGCTGCCATGAACTGATGTGGCAGGCAGCCACGGTGCTGCAGGCCGGGAGGGCGGCTGACGGATCAGAAGCTGATGAAAAGTATGATGACTATATCAGCAGCTGTTTTTCCCGGGCTCTGGAGAGCCGGAAGGAATCCGTCCGGGTCTGTGCAGCCGATTCTCTTTTCAGTTTCTGGATGAGAAAAGGACAGTATGAGAAGGCAGAGGCCTGTCTGGCCTATATGTCGGACCAGAATCCGGAAAAGAAGCGGAAACAGGCGGAGGTCTTTGGAAAGACAGGCCGGACAGAAGAAGCTGCCCGGATTTGTGAGCAGCTGCTTTTTTCTGTCCATGGAAGCATTTCTCTGGTGATCCATACCATGTACACTCTGGCGGCCGGGGAGGGGGACTGGGAGAGAGCCAGGATGCTGTGCGGGAAGCAGGCGGAGGCTGCCAGGCTCTTTGACATGGGACGATACCATGAGGTGTGTCAGTACCTCAGGCTGGCAGAAGACCGGAAGGATGAGACGGCTGTTGCAGAGATCATAAAAGAGCTGAGAGAATGCGTGGAGACCATATGTGACTACCGCAGATCTCCTCTCTACAGTCACATGACGTTTAAGGAGATCAGCGGGGAATTTATGGAAGAGCTCAAAAAGAATCTTCAGGTCTGACAGGGCCTAAGTGGTCTCTTCGGCAGGATCCGGGGGATACCACAAAGCCCTGGTTCCCTGTTTATTGTAGACCACCCCGTCCCGGCAGGAGAAGTTTTCACTGTTTTTCGGAGAGATCCGTATATTTTTCAGCACCCTGAGATTGTCGAACACGGAGCCTCTTATTCCCCCTTTGTACAGGCGGGCGGGCAATATGATTTCTTCTGCATATATTTCTTTTTCAAAAGCGTGGCAATGAATCTCCTCCACAGGGAGCCCGTCGACCGTGTCCGGAATTTTCAGACTGCCTCCCTGTATTTCTCCGGATTCCAGCCCCATGATGGCGATATAGGACAGATTCTTATCCGCCTGACATTTCCAGGTTATCCCGGAGGATTCTTCGCGGTATTCAAAAAGTTCTTCGGGCTCATGGTTACAGGAGACGGGCGTGAGGGGTAATTCCATCAGCTCTTTCGGAAATTTAAAGAGACCGTGGGCCGCGGCCGCGAAGGCCAGCTGATATCCTCCCGCGGCGTAGATCCCATGGGCGCCTCTCCATTTTCTGCCGGCAAACAGATAGAGGCAGCGCCAGCTGTCGTAAACCCGGTCGTTGGAATCAAAAGTAGGCACCGAAAGCCGTCTGACGGTCAGTCTCCTGATGTGTCCGTCCTCGGAGATCTGCTGCAGGGTAGTGGTGGGGCATATGCTCTGACCCATGAACTGTACTGGCCCATGACTGATCAGCGGAGTGATTAGTCATGGAGTGAACAGTAACACGGCCGATTCCATGATAGAATACTGGCAGAAGAGAAATTTGCAATTCCTATGCCTCTATTGTATAATCAAAACTGATACGAAAGAAAGTACCGCCGGCAACGCGGTGTATGAGAAGTGAGACGGCTGGGAAATCTGTTTGTCCGGTGGCAGCATGGGCAGTGTGAAGATGAGATATGAGGCGGAGTACGGGACTGCTGGGAGGAAGACTATATGAAGATCATGATCGTAGAAGACGACGAAACTCTTGCCGGGGAGATCGCTTCTTTTCTGGCCAGGTGGGGATATGACACGGTGACGGCAGAGAGGTTTGACCGGATCACCGAGGAATTTGCCCTCTGCCGGCCTCAGCTGGTGCTGATGGATATCAACCTGCCCTGTTATGACGGATTTTACTGGTGCAGGCAGATCCGGCAGGTGTCCGGAGTGCCTGTTCTCTACATCAGCAGCCGGGACGATGACAGGGACAAGATCATGGCTATGGCTCAGGGAGGAGACGATTATCTGGAGAAGCCTTTTGGGCTGGAGCTTTTAAAGGCCAAGGTGGAGGCTATACTGAGGCGGACCTATGAGTACAAAGTGAGGGATCAGATTTTTCTGGGAGAGGGACTGTATTTTGACTGGGAGCAGCAGGCCCTGTATCAGAGGGGAGAAGAGATCGAGCTGACCAGGGCCGAGCGGCGGGTGTTTGGGAAACTGGCAGACAGACGTCCCATGGTGGTGACCAGAGAAGAACTGATGATGGATCTGTGGGATACCGACGAGTATGTATCCGACGGGACTCTGACGACTCTGATCTGCAGGCTGAGAAACCGTCTGAAGGCGGCCTGCGGCCGGGACCTGATCGGAACAAAGAAAGGACAGGGATATTATCTTCAATGAATTACGGAAAAAAGATGTGGAGACAGGCAGGGCCTGCCGCCACAGTGCTTGTGGCATGCAATCTGTATTTTTTCTTTTTTATACAGGAAAGAACGGTGGGATATCTGGTGTATCTGGATATCCTTCTTTTGGTTCCGGCCTTTCTCTGGCTGATCCTGGACTATCTGGGATACCGGCAAAGAGAGAAGAGAAAGGAAGAGCTGTTTAAACAGGATGTCATCGCCTGCCGGGTCGTGGAGGATTTTGAGAACCGGGACATAGCGGTCCATGACGTGGAAGTGCTGGAAAGGCAGCTGAACGAACAGGTTCAGGAAAACCGTGATCTTCAGGACTATGCAGCCAGGTGGTGCCATGAGGTGAAGCTCCCTCTGGCTGCGGCGTTTCTCATCCAGGAGAAGATCGGGGATGCCGCTCTCAGGACCTCCATGAGAGAGCAGCTGGAGAAGATCCGTCTGAGGCTGAATTCCATGCTCTCAGGGTGCAGGCTCCAGAGCTCCCTGCTGGATCTGCAGATCAGAGAAACGGACCTGGCGGAGTGCGTCAGAACATCTATCCGCAACAATCGGTTTTTTCTGATCCAGAAAAGGTTTGACCTCACAGTGGAGGTGGGAGAACACATAGTATATACGGATCCTTCCTGGCTGGTCTATATTCTGGACCAGCTTTTGGGCAATGCGGCCAAATATGGGCAGAGGCCGCCCGGCGGGGGGGAAATATCCTCTCCGATGCTGCATATCTGGTCCGGGCAGGAGGGGGAGGTTACGAGACTGTTTGTGGAAGACCGGGGCCAGGGGATCCGGCCGGAGGATCTGGGAAGGATCTTCGAGAAAGGATTTACAGGAAGAAATTATCATAACGGGAAATATAGATCCACAGGAATGGGGCTGTATCTGGCGGCCAGGATCGCAGGCAGGCTGGGCCATGAGATCGTGGCGGAGAGCGAGTATGGGGAGTACAGCCGGTTCTGTGTGGTCATGAGACAAAATGGGTATTATGGAGTTTTGGGGGAGGGGAAGGGAACTGTAATGTAAGGGGCGGTTTTGTAATGCGGATGTAAGGATTTTCTGTCCGGGAACGCTTATAATGGGAGGGCACAGGGAAGTGCGGGATTTAAGCCGAGGTTGAGAGAATATTCAGCTGAGGTTAACTCCCGCAATTGCCTGTGTGGTGATATTTGATGACGGTTGGCAGGCGGCTGGAGATGGATATGGTGCCGTGAGTCCGGTCGGCAGGATGTCGATTCGTTGATGAATATGGAATGAGTCCGGGGGATTCTCGATGGGAGAATGCCCTGGGACGGACAGGAGGAGAGTTGCATGAGCAGAGTCGGTGAAACAGCGGGGAAGAGTATGTCAGTGGAGGGGGAAAGAGAGCTGAGGAGGAGTTATGTGGAGGAAGGGGGTGAAAGGCCGCAGAGGGTCAGGGCAGCGGAGGTGAAGAATCTGGTGAAGATTTATGGCGGCAGAGGGTTTCAGACCAGGGTGCTTAAGGGGCTGGAACTGACTATTTACCGGCAGGATTTTGCGGCCATCATGGGGCCTTCCGGGTCGGGTAAGACTACCTTGCTGAATATTCTTTCTACTATAGACAAACCGACCCAGGGCACGGTGATGCTGGACGGGAGGGATATTACCCATGCTTCCAATAAGGAGCTGTCGAAGCTCAGGAGGGATAAGATCGGGTTTGTGTTTCAGGACTACAGCCTTTTGGATACCATGAGCCTGGAGGACAATATCGCTCTGTCTCTGGGCGGCGTCTCCGGAAGGGAGTGTATGGAGAGGACCAGGGAGCTGGCAGAGACTTTCGGCCTGAAGGACCATCTGAAGAAATATCCCTATCAGCTGTCAGGAGGACAGAAGCAGAGAGGAGCCGCCTGCCGTGCTCTGATCACAAGGCCGGAGATCATCTTTGCCGACGAGCCTACAGGGGCTCTGGACTCCAAATCGGGGAAGGAACTTCTGGACTGTCTGAAGATGGTCAATGACAGCGGCCGGGCCACGATCCTGATGGTGACCCATGACCCGTTCTGTGCCTCCTACGCGAAAGACGTATATTTTTTAAGTGACGGGATGATCACATGCAGGGTCAGCAGGGGAACGGACCGGAAGGAGTTCTATGACCGGATCATCGATGTGCAGATTTCCATGGGAGGTGATTTTTCATGTCAATGATCCGTCTGGCTTTCCTGAATTTTAAAAACAGCTTTCGAAATTACCTGACTCTGGTGATCTCTCTGGCCTTTACGATCCTGGTACTGTTTAATTTTCAGAATCTCATCGTTTCCGGGGCCTTTGAAACGCTGGGGACCAGAAACCGGGAGTATGTGGAGATTATCATCCAGGTGATTTCGTTTGTGCTGGTGTGTTTCATGTTCTTTTTCATCTGGTACTCCACCAATGTGTTCCTCACCAGGAGGAAGCGGGAGATCGGGATCTATGTGTTTATGGGGCTTTCCAATGAGAAGATCGGAAGGATGTATCTGGCAGAGGTGTGTCTGATCGGTATCTCGGCTCTGGTTCTGGGGATCCTCTTCGGTGCGTTGAGCACCGGACTGTTTCAGATGATTCTGCTGGCCATCTCTGATCTGGCGGTGGAGATCCGGTTTCGCCCGTCTCTGAAATCTGTTCTTGTCACTGCCGGGATCTATCTGCCCATCTATCTGGTGTTTGCGGTCCATGGGTATGGATCCATCGTCAAAAGCAGCGTGCTGAATATGATGTCTGCATCCAGGCAGAACGAGTATGTGAGACCCAATCCTGGGCTCCTGCTGATGAAATCAGTGGCTGGAGTGGGGATCCTGGGTATGGGATACGGTCTTGCTGTCAAGAAAGACGGGGCCGGCACCATGGGAAACGCCTTTGGTGCAGTGGTTTTGGTGACCGCGGGGGTCTATTTGCTGTTCGGAGGCATGATCCCTGCCGTCCTCCGGATTCTGGCGAAAAACAAGAAATTTCTGTATGAGAGGCAGCGGATCATATGGGTCAGCAGCATGATTTTCCGGATGAAGAAAAACTACAGGACCTATGCCATGGTATGTATCCTGATGCTGTGTTCCGTCACGGCGCTGGCCACCGGTTTTGCCATGAAGGGGCGGTATGAGACGATTATTCAGTTTGAGAATACCTACACGTTTCAGCTGGTCAGCGACAGAGAAGATCTGGGGAATGAGTCGGAGCGTCTGATCGGGGAAGGCAATGATATTGTTGTCAAAACCGGGATCCCCATGCTCCACCTGGAATCGGTCAGGACAGAAGGCCATGAATATTCAGCCAACTATGGCATCCTGGCTTTTTCGGATATCAGAAAGCTGGCGGAGGAGACAGGACTCAGGCTGGATTTCGAAGAGCCGGGGGATGATGAAGTGATGAAAGTATCTCACTTTTATCTGCTGTCACTGATCACGGACAGGGCTTTCGGCAAGGTTGAGATCGGAGGGAAGGTCTACCGCAAAATGGGTGAAACCAGCGAGCCCTATCTGGGGTATCTTCAGGAATCGGTCAGCTTCTATGTGGTCAACGACAGGGAATATGAGAGGCTGAAACCTTTGGGGGAGCAGCTTTTTACCTACAACTACCGCATCGGAGATCCGGGCTGTTTCTGGCAGACCAGAGAGCGTCTGGACGCGTGGGTGGCCGGTCTGGAGGGAGGAGATACAGCCAGGATAGCCATAGATCCGGAGAGCAATGAACTGGACTGGGTGAAGGTGATGTACTCTGTCTGCATTTTTATGTTTCTGGTATTTGTCCTGGCCAGCGGGAGCATCTTATTTATGAAGCTGTACAACGACGGATTTGAGGAGAAGGAACGGTATGGAGTGCTCCTGAAAATGGGCGCGGACCCCCGGATACTGAAACGCTCCATCCGGACGGAGCTTATGATGTCCTACGGACTGCCTTTTGCAGTCATGGGGATCTCGTCCTTCTTTTCCGTAGGGGCCCTGGCATCTATGATGTTCACCAGTTTGATCATGGTCAATGTGGTCAGTGTGGCAGTGGTGTTTGTGATCCTCACATGCTGGTATCTCCTGTCGGTGCGAGCTTATGAGAGGAATGTGGGGATCAGCGGGGGAGACGGTTGATTTCATTGTTGAGGATCTCTAAAAACACCTCAATAAATTTCGGAAACAGCTTGTATTTTTTCCATATGATGTTGCTTCTTATGGCTAATTCCGGTTTCAGGGGACGAAAACAGATCATACTGTCTTCGGATTCATGATACAGATGATCCAGTGTCAGCAGATAACCGACATTTTCCTCAACCATAAGTTTGGCATTGAAAAACAGATTGAAGGTGGCAACCACATTAAGGGCCCGCTGGTTGCCGCCCAGCCATCCGGCGATCTCGTTTTTTACCATCTCCTGATTGGAGATGATAACAGGTTTGCCTCTCAGATCATCAGGGGAAATGGCGTCCAGCCCGGCAAGTTCGCTGTCCTTTCTCATCATGACGCCTCTGGTATCGTAATGAGGCAGGCGGATATAGTCATATCTGGACATATCTGCAGGCTCCACCACGATTCCCAGATCGAATAATCCCTGATCCAGTTTTTCGGTAACGTACTGAGCATTCCCGCTGTTGATATGAAGGCTGCCGTCGCCCCCACACTGGGGTTATTTGTCTATAAAAGGTTCGGCGCCAATGCCCTGTTTTTCCTTGCCGCGGCTACGGCCCTTCTTGCAGTGGGGCTGGCCGTGTGCATTACCGACCGTTATGTACCGCAGAAATCCAGGTCCTCCTGGAAGGAGAAGATGAGTGTCAAACGGATCGTGGAGCTGACCGCCGTCGTTCCGTCGCTGATCTGTTTGTTTGTCTATTTTGGATACAGTTCCGTGACAAATTTTGTGACTCCTTACGGGATGTCAAAAGGGATGGACAACATCATCCTGTTCTTCACCATCAACACACTTACGGTTATAGCTGCCAGGCTTCTGGCCGGAAGGGAGGCAGGCATATTGTGGATCATCAATGCTATCTATCTGGGTACGGGATTTGGCTCCATGATATGGGGGTGTGTTTCCGCAGGTTTTGGATATGTGATGACCTATTTGTTATCGGCTTCCGTCATGGCGGTCGGATATGCGGCGGGAAGATTCGGGCTGGAGAAAAGATAATTGATTCTCCAGGAATAAACAGTGGCATATTTTCCTGAAATGGTCTATAATGTAATTTCATTACGGAAGCGATGAAGGAGAATTGGGCTATGGAGTGGGAAAAACTGCTTTCAACAGAGAGGGGAGTAAGATTTTGTCCGGAAGATCCCGTATCTGACCGGGGCGATTATGATACCATCATCTGCAGCACCCTGTTCCGCAGGCTGCAGGACAAGGCCCAGGTGTTTCCCCTGGAGGAGGACGACTATGTGAGGACCCGTCTGACCCATTCTCTGGAGGTGTCGGCCATCGGCAAGAGGCTGGGCGAGGCGGTGTTTTGCAGGCTGAAAAAGGCCGGGAAGGATCCGTGGTTTGCACATCATGAGGAAAAAGAGTTTTCCGACGTGCTTTTGTGTGCCGGCTTGATCCATGACATCGGAAATCCGCCTTTCGGACATTTCGGAGAGTATGCGGTCAGAGAATGGTTCGGGGCCCATCTGGGAGAACTGACTCTGGAGGGGCAGAAGGTGACAGAGCTGCTGAGTGAATGGCAGATTCAGGACCTCTGCCATTTTGAAGGCAACGCCCAGTCTCTGCGGCTTCTGTCCAAAACCCCTTATCTGGGAAGGATGCAGGGGTTCAATCTGACATGCGGGGTTCTGGCCTCGATCATAAAGTATCCTGTTTCTTCGGAGGAACTGACAAAGCACAATCCCCGGGGCTACAAGAAGATAGGGTACAACTGGGCCGAGAGGAGGCTGTTTGAGAGGATAAGCGGGAAGACGGGCATGAACGGCTGCCGCCATCCCCTCTCCTATCTTCTGGAAGCGGCTGACGATATCGCCTATCGCACATCGGACTTAGAAGATGCCATGGTGAAGAAGGTTCTGAACCTGGCTCAGATCGTGGAGGGGTTAAAATCCTATGAGGAAGCCATGGAAGGCGGTCAGGCGGCTGTGAGGGAATGCAGGAACCAGCTGGAGAATCTCTACAGGGAGGAACTGGAACACAGAGACAGGAAGCCGGAGCTGACGGCCATTCAGCGCTGGAATCAGCAGATGCAGGAGCGGATGATCCGGGAAGCAGCTGACGGATTTGTCAGGCATTATGACCGGCTTATGGAGGGAAGGCTGGAGGGGGATCTGTTTGAGGACACGGTTTCCGGCCACATTATCGCCGCCATCGCCGGATTGAGTGAAAAGCAGATCTACACCAGTTCCTTAAAGATCAAGACCGAGCTGTTCGGCAGACGGGTGATCGATTCCCTGCTGAGCCAGTTCATGCCCGCGGCGGTGAAGTATGATACGGCGGAGGAACAGACCTTTATCGAACGGAGGACCATGGATATCATATCCGGTTTTTACAAGTCCATGTACCATGCCGAGGCAGAAGGGAAGAGCCGGGAGGAACGGCTCTATCTCCGGATCCTGATGGTCACGGACTACATCAGCGGCATGACGGACAATTACGCGAAAAGGCTCTATATGGAACTGTTCGGATGATGAGGGGATAAAGAAAGGAAAAATTGCGGGTAAAAGGGGAATGGCGGAAAAACAGGAAAGAACAAGGTACAGGCTGGCGGCTTCCATCAAAGAATGTATGAAGACCGCACCGGTGGACCGGATTACGGTAAAGGATATCGTAGAAGGGGCAGGAGTGACAAGGCAGACCTTTTACCGCAATTTTCAGGATAAATACGATCTGATTAACTGGTATTTTGACAAGCTGGTGCTGTCGTGTTTTGAACAGATCGGAGTCAGCCATACGGTCGGGGAGAGTCTGACCGAGAAGCTTAAGTTTATCCGGGAAGAAAAGGCATTTTTTATGGGAGCGTTCCGATCCGGCGACCATAATTCTCTGAGAGAACATGATTTTGAACTGATCCTCCGGTTCTATGAGGAACTGATCTCCCGGAAGACCAGCAGGCAGCTGGAAGAGGATATCCGGTTCCTGCTGGAGATGTACTGCCAGGGCTCGGTCTATATGACGGTAAAATGGATCCTGGGAGGGATGAAGGAGGAACCGGAGCAGGTGGCGAGAAAACTGGTGGAGGCCATACCGCCTAAGCTGGAGACCGTGTTCCTGGATCTGGGACTCCTGTAAAAATGCACAAATCAGACTGTAAAATTCTTACAAATTTTTGAGAAAGTGACAGACAGACGGAAGTGTCACTTTCTTTTTTTGTTTCCAGTCGTTAAAATCATAACAGAAATATAAACGAAAAGGAGAGGTGTTGTTATGGCAAACAGAATCGTTTTAAACGAAACATCCTATCACGGAGCAGGAGCGATCAGGGAGATTCCGGCAGAGGTGAAGACAAGAGGGTTTAAGAAGGCCTTTGTTTGTTCTGATCCGGATCTGCTGAAATTCGGGGTTACCAAAAAGGTTACGGATATTCTGGACGGAGAGAAAATGGCCTATGAGATCTATTCCGATATCAAGCCTAATCCCACCATCGAGAATGTACAGTCCGGCGTGGCCGCATTTAAGGCTTCCGGAGCCGATTACATCATCGCTATCGGAGGCGGCTCTTCCATGGATACGGCAAAGGCCGTGGGAATCATCATCACCAATCCTGAGTTTGAAGACGTAAGGAGTCTGGAGGGTGTTGCACCGACCAAGAACCCCTGTGTACCTATTATCGCGGTTCCCACCACGGCAGGCACCGCAGCAGAGGTTACCATCAATTATGTCATTACGGATGTAGAGAAAAAGAGAAAATTCGTGTGTGTGGACACTCATGATATCCCGGTTATCGCCGTTATCGACCCGGATATGATGGCTTCCATGCCGAAAGGGCTGACGGCCGCCACAGGAATGGATGCCCTGACCCATGCCATCGAAGGTTATATCACAAAAGGCGCCTGGGAGATGACGGACATGTTCCACTTAAAAGCCATCGAGATCATCTCCGGCTCTCTGAGAGGAGCCGTGGACAATACTCCCGAGGGCCGGGAAGGCATGGCTCTGGGACAGTATGTGGCAGGCATGGGCTTCTCCAATGTAGGTCTGGGCATCGTTCATTCCATGGCACATTCTCTGGGCGCTGTCTATGACACTCCCCACGGCGTGGCCAATGCCATCCTGCTGCCCACAGTCATGGAATACAACGCTCCCTGCACCGGAGACAAGTACAGATACATCGCCAAAGCCATGGGCGTGGAAGGCGTGGATAAGATGAGTCAGGATGAGTACCGCAAAGCAGCCGTGGAGGCAGTCCGGAAGCTGTCCCAGGATGTGGGGATCCCTGCTGACCTGAAGGAGATCGTGAAGGAAGAGGATATCCAGTTCCTGGCAGAGTCCGCCTATGCCGACGCATGCCGTCCGGGCAATCCGAGAGACACTTCTGTGGAGGAGATCGTCGCTCTGTACAAGTCGCTGATGTAGAGAGGCGATCGGCGGACCAAAAATATACATAACCCTTGATTCCTAAAAAGGAGAGAATTCCGGGAAAGTCAGACATTTTCAAGTCTTTCATGTTCCGGGGAATTCTCTCCTTTTTAAAACTACCAGACAACCGTGAAAAACAGATTGCAGAACAGATGATTTTGACATATAATAAATTATGTGTATCTATGTTCAGGAGGTGATAGGATGAGGTTTGTTCAGGCGCAGTTTTCACTCAAGTACCAGCCGCAGATTAAGATAAGAAGATCAGCGAATGATATTGAAGATTTTCTTCAGCAATATTACGGAACTCCGCAGACGATGCCTTTACCAGATGAGTTTGCACCAGAAGCACCAAGGATTATTTTATATTCAAAAAATGGGCATAGTCAAATTAGCTTCTCACAGATTTCAGTTGATTTTATAGTAAATTTTGATAATGATTTTTTAAATGATTTCAAAAAAACGCAAGGGTATATTCAAGAACGAATTAGTCTGATAATTGAATTACTGAAAAAGATAAATATCAATGAGTATCTATTTTGTGGAATAACATATAATGCCCATCTTGATATCGGGACTCAAACATCAATTGACTATATCAGAGGATTTTTGGGAGGGGATATTCCAAAGATCGGCTTATATGAGGCCTCACAGAACATTGTATGGATAGAGAACGATAAGTTTTTTATTAATCAGCAAATTGGAACATACAAGGAATTCCAAGGAAGACCAGGAATTGTGCCAAATCTTTTTGAAATTGGTAAAGGTACAGTAATATCCGAAGGTGTTTCATTAGCATTAGATATTAATACTAGATATCAGTATGTATACAAAAATAAGAAAAATTCTATAGATGATTGCTCAAAGGATGTAGATACTATTTTTACATTATTGATTGATAAACTCAGCAGGTGGGAGTGATTTTATGCTACAAGAGCAAGGTGGAATAAAGAGAATATCAGGGATAGGAGTTGTTGCTGCTTTTGGCTTATTGACAATGTCTTCAAGTTTTTCAAATAATTCTTTTACCACTCTGAATGTCAGACCGGATTATTATTACGAGGCTTATAATTATATCAATAACGATAATACAGTGTGTAATTCATCAATGCTTTCAAGGCAGGCAGTAGGAGATATAGTTTCAGTTGAAAAGAAAGCAGATTTTATGCAGCAGCATGAAAAGATAAATGTAAATCTTCAAATTACAAAGATTACCAGATATGTATCAAATTTTGAATTTGAGGAAGGGTACGAGGAGATTTGATGGAGTATCCATGGTTCGAACTACAAGAAAATAGCGCGGATATTACTCAGGGCGATATAATTAAAGGCTGTCCTGTCCCAATTCTTAAAGAATTCGATATTAGTGAAGAGGGGCAGAATGTAAAAGCTGAAATTGTGACAATTGATGGCATTGTATTAACACAGGCCTGCGATATTGTTAATAAAAAAGTTAAAAATATTATTTTATGTGCAATCACATCGAAAAGCGAATTTGAGGTGACACAACGAAGCTTCAGAAAAAGTGAAAAAGAAATAAGAAAAAGTATCGAAGGAATCATTAAGGGGCAGCAAAATGCTTACCATATTATAAATAATTATAAGTCTGAGAAGTTTTCGCAAGATTATTACATTATTAATTTTAAGGAGATATTTAGTGTTCCAGTGGATGTAGCAAGAGCAATTGCAGAGAAAAATGGCAAAAGATTAAGATTGTGCCCGCCTTACAGAGAGCATCTTTCTCAGGCGTTTGCACGTTATTTTATACGAGTAGGTCTTCCAATTAATATTCGTATGGATTAATTGTTCTGTTTAGAGATAGAGGGATCGTTGGAAAACAGATAACCTTAAACAGGGGCGGATGTGATACAAATATGTCACATCCGCCCCTGAAAGCTTTAAAAAAGCAAAAAGATGACAGTCCCTTATAAAATTTTAACCGATTCGTTGGAATAAAGTAAAAAACAGGTAAGAAAATTGTGTTAAAATCAGAAAGACCCACTCACGGGTGATGTATACAGACATAAGACCGAGATAAAGGAGAGGCTCATGAGAAAAAAACATTGTAATAGAAAACACTGCCAAAAGGCAGCCATAGCCGCAGTGATCGCGGCGATGACCGTGCTTCCGGTACAGGAGGTCCTGGCAGCAGGTCCGGGGGAGGGGAATTACTCTTCGCAGGGACCCGGAAGTCTGTCGGGGCCGGGAGGAGGCCCCGGTTCCGGAAACAGTGCAGATCCGGGAGGAAACCCTGCCGGGGCGGGAAACAGCGCCGGCCCGGGAAACACTGCCGGCCCGGGAGGTGGTCCCGGTTCCGGAAACACCATCAGTCCCGGAAATACCATCGGTCCCGGGGGAAATACGGGTCCGGGACAGACGGACACAGGCGGTTCCTCTTCCGACAGCGGTCAGACGGCAGCGAACCCCAACGCGTGGAAACGGTCGGGGAATCATTATCTGATGCCCGACGGCTCTCCTATCACCAATGTATTTCGGAGAGGCATCGACGTGTCCAGATGGCAGGGAGAGATAAACTGGGATCAGGTTGCGGCAGACGATATATCCTTTGTCATGCTGGGAACCCGCTCCAGGGGAGAGGTGGACCCTTATTTCCACAGAAATATCCAGGAAGCCTCACGGGCCGGAATCCAGGTGGGAGTATATATCTATTCTCTTGCCACCACGCCCGAGATGGCGGTGGAAGAAGCAGATTTTGTGCTGGATCTGATCAAGGATTATCCCGTATCCTACCCTGTGGCACTGGACATGGAGGATGACGTTCAGGCGGCGCTGTCTTCGGAGGAGCGGGCAGCCATTGCCAACGCATTCTGCCAAAGGATCTCCCAGGCAGGATACTATCCCATCATCTATGCCAATGAATACTGGCTCAGTCATTATCTGGACATGTCCAGAATAAATTACCCGGTGTGGGTGGCCAGGTATTCTCAGAAGCCTGCCTACGCCTCCCCGGTGATGTGGCAGTGTACCGACAGCGGAGCCGTCAGCGGGATCCGGGGCAATGTGGATATCGATTTTCAGTTCAGGGATTTTTCCGGCGTGATACCGGCCCATACCTGGAGGACCATCGCCGGAAAGACTTATTATTATGCAGACTATAAGATGCAGAAAAATAACTGGATCCATGACGGCGACGGCTGGTATTATATGGACGGCGACGGTCTGGCTTCCAAAAACTGGCAGATGATCAACGGGGAGAGGTATTATCTGGACGAGAGTTCCGGAAAGATGCAGTACGGCTGGAAGATGGATGAGGGAACCTGGTATTATCTGGGCAGTTCCGGAGCAGCGGTGAAGGGCTGGATCGATGACAACGGAACCTGGTACTACGGCAGCCGGACTACGGGAGCCATGGAGACCGGATGGCTGGAGGATCAGGGCCGTACATATTATCTGGACAGTTCCGGCCGGATGGCTACGGGCTGGATCAGACCGGAAGGCAGATGGCATTATATGAACGGAAACGGCGCCATGGTCAGAGGGTGGGCCTATGACGGAAAAGCATGGTATCATCTGGATCAGAACGGTGTGATGGAAACAGGATGGCTCAGTGACAACGGGCGCAGATATTATCTGACGGAGACCGGGGCCATGGCAGTGGGCTGGCGCCAGATAGAAGGCAAATGGTACTGGTTTGACAGCACCGGAAGTATGACAACCGGCTGGCAGCAGCCGGACGGAAGCTGGTATTATTTAAAGGGTGACGGATCCATGGCTGTAGGCCTGGTGGAAGTCGGCGGCATCAGCTATTATCTGGATCCTGACAGCGGCAGGATGGCCTCCGATACGGAAGTGGTCATAGGAGACAGGACCTACCGGGCTTCCGGAAGCGGACGGCTGGAAGAGGTGCTGCCGGAAGAGAGTCAGGAAAACGGAGAAAACCCGGAGACTACCGGCCGGACGGAGCCGGCAGGTCCTTAAAAAGGCTGCTTGCATAATCCCCCGGTCAATGATATACTGTGTTGAGAAGCAGGGAGGGACGCCGCTGCAGCGGCGTCCTGAAAGACAGGAGAGAACATGGACAGGGAAGAGAAACAGGTGCTGGACTACCTGGCCGGCGCCGGAAAGGTGCTGGTAGGGATCGGGGGAGAGTGGAGGCTGGATAAGGATCCTCATATCCGTCAGGCTTATGAGGCTTTGAGCCGTCTGCTGGAGGGAAAAGACTATTTTATCGTCACCACCAACACGGATGCCGCCATCTATGACAGTCCTCTGGATAAAGAGAAGATCGTGGCCCCCTGCGGAAACGAGACCTGGAGACAGTGCTCTAAGGCCTGTACCAAGGACATCTGGGAGCCGGGTGAGATCCCTGACGACGTCTGCCCTCACTGCGGGGCGCCGCTGACAGGCAATACCAGAGAGGCAGAGACTTATATTGAAGAAGGATATCTGCCTCAGTGGCAGCGATATACCAGGTGGCTGGCCATGACCATGAACCGGGAACTGCTGGTTCTGGAGCTGGGAGAGGGATTTCAGGTTCCCACAGTCATCCGCTGGCCCTTTGAGAAAACCGTCTTTTTTAACCGGAAATCTCATATGTACCGGGTACACCAGAGCCTCAGCCAGGTGACGGAGGAGATCGGCGACCGGGCGGCGGCCGTACCGGAGAACTCCGTGGAATGGATAAAAAAGCTGTGTGGGGGAAGATAAGTTGATTGCAGTCATAGATTACGATGCGGGAAATCTGAAAAGTGTAGAAAAAGCTCTGACCTTTCTGGGAGAGAAACCGGTGATCACCAGGGATAAAGCCCTGATCCTGTCGGCGGACAAAGTAGTCCTGCCGGGGGTGGGGGCTTTTGGCGATGCCATGGACCGTCTCAATCACTACGGCCTTACGGAGGTGATCCGCCAGGTGGCAGAGAGACACAGGCCTTTTCTGGGCATTTGTCTCGGCCTTCAGCTGATGTTTGAGAGCAGCGAGGAAAGCCGGGGCGTGCCGGGGCTGGGGCTTCTGAAAGGGAGGATCCTGAAGATCCCTGACAGTCCGGGCCTTAAGATCCCTCATATGGGATGGAATTCTCTGGATATCAGGCAGGGTTCCCGGCTGTTCGCAGGCGTATCCTCAGGGGAGTATGTGTATTTTGTCCACTCCTATTATCTGAAGGCGGAGGATGAGGCTGTGGTGGCGGCTTCCACGGAGTACAGCACCCATATTCACGCCGCCGTGGAGGCAGGCAGTCTCTGGGGCTGTCAGTTCCATCCGGAGAAGAGCGGAGATACGGGACTGAGAATCTTAAAAAATTTTGTGGAACTGTAACATAAATTTGGCGGAGGATGGATATGTTTACAAAACGGATTATTCCCTGTCTGGATGTGCATAACGGCCGGGTAGTGAAAGGCGTGAATTTTGTAAATCTGAGAGATGCGGGGGACCCGGTGGAGATCGGGGCTGCTTACGGCAGGGCCGGAGCCGACGAACTGGTATTTCTGGATATCACGGCTTCCTCCGATGCCAGGGGAACCATTGTGGATATGGTGCGCAGGGTGGCAGAGACGGTGTTTATCCCTTTTACCGTGGGAGGAGGGATCCGGACCGTGGAGGATTTCAGACGGATCCTCAGGGAAGGGGCAGACAAGATATCCGTCAACTCCGCGGCCATCGATGACCCGCGTCTGATCTCCGATGCTGCGGACAAATTCGGCCGCCAGTGCGTGGTGGTTGCCATTGATGCCAGGCGGCGCAGGGACGGTTCGGGCTGGAATGTATATAAACACGGAGGCAGGATCGACACGGGCCTTGACGCGGTGGAGTGGGCCATGAAGGCGGATCGTATGGGGGCGGGAGAGATCCTGCTGACCAGCATGGACTGCGACGGGACGAAGGCAGGATATGACTGCTGCCTCACGGCTCAGATCGCGGATCATGTGTCGGTGCCTGTCATTGCCTCGGGAGGCGCAGGGACTAAGGAGCATTTTTACGATGCCCTGACTGCCGGAAAGGCCGATGCGGCCCTGGCAGCTTCCTTATTCCATTATAAGGAGCTGGAGATCTGTGATCTGAAGGCATATCTTCGGGACAGAGGCGTTGCCGTGCGCATGTAGGTACAGACCATGGAAACCGTTCTGTCCGGGAAGCCTCTGGGCTTTTCGGGACAAAAGGGACGGGGACACGAAAGAAAAAAGGATCAGAAATACATTTAGAGAAGGGGAATGAATATGGCAGCATTGCAGAATGACTGGGTGGAAGCAGTCGGAGGAGAGTTCAGAAAACCGTATTATAAAGAACTGTATGAATTTGTCAGAGAGGAATACAATACCACTACCGTCTATCCGCCGGCCGACGATATTTTCAATGCGCTGCATCTGACGGCTCTGAAGGATGTGAAGGTTCTGATCCTGGGGCAGGATCCCTATCACGGGGCCAATCAGGCTCACGGTCTGTCTTTTTCCGTGCTGCCGGGGCAGAGGATTCCGCCGTCTCTCAAGAACATCTATACGGAGCTTCACGATGATCTGGGGTGTGACATCCCCAACAACGGATATCTGGAGAAGTGGGCAAAGCAGGGAGTTCTCATGCTGAACACGGTGCTGACGGTCCGGGCTCACAAGCCTAATTCTCATCAGGGAAAAGGCTGGGAATACTTTACGGATGCCATTATCCGTGCGGTCAATGAACAGGACCGCCCCATTGTGTATCTTCTTTGGGGGCGTCCGGCTCAGAAAAAGGCCTCCATGCTGAATAATCCGAAGCATCTCATCCTCAAAGCCCCCCATCCCAGCCCCTATTCGGCGGATACGGGATTTTTTGGCTGCCGGCATTTCAGCCAGGCCAATGAGTTTTTAGAATCCCATGGAGCAGAGCCCATAGACTGGCAGATCGAGAATATTTAGAAGAGGAGCGCTAACGGAATGAGTATCATTGAAATCTTAAAGGTTCTGGTGTTCGGGATCGTGGAGGGCTTTACAGAGTGGCTTCCCATCAGCAGCACCGGACATATGATTCTGTTAGACGATTTGATCCATCTGAACGTGACCGATGAATTTCGGGAAGTGTTCATGGTGGTGATCCAGCTGGGGGCTATCCTGGCAGTGGTTCTTTTATACTTTAAAAAGCTGAATCCTTTTGTGGATCCCCATGTGGTGGGAAAGAGAGAAGCCTCTGCCGTCTGGAGGCTGCCTCTGGGACCGTGGCTGATCACGGTAAAGAAACACACTATGATCCTGTGGCTGAAGGTGGTCATCGCCTGTCTTCCTGCCGCCCTCATTGGGATCCCTCTGGATGACTGGATGGAGGTTCATCTCAGAAGCAGCTATATCGTAGCCGCCATGCTGATCCTGTACGGCATCCTGTTTATTGTAGTGGAGAACAGAAATTACGGGCAGAGGCCCCGGGTCGAGAGGACGGGGCAGATATCCGTCCGGCTGGCTTTCTATATCGGGCTGTTCCAGGTCCTCTCTCTGGTACCGGGGACTTCCCGGTCGGGAGCCACCATCCTGGGAGCCATGATCCTGGGCTGCTCCAGAAGCGCCGCCGCCGAGTTCTCGTTTTTCCTGGGGATCCCTGTGATGTTCGGAGCGAGTCTTCTGAAGCTTGTGAAGTTCGGATTTCATTTTACAGGAGCAGAAGTATTCATACTGCTGTTCGGGATGATCGTGGCCTTCCTGGTGTCCGTGTATTCGATCAAGTTCCTTATGAGCTATATCCGCAGAAACGATTTCAAACTTTTCGGTTACTATCGGATCGTGCTGGGAATCCTGGTGATCCTGTATTTTGGGATCAAGGCCCTGGCTGCGTTCTGGGGATGATGAAAAGGGCTGTGAGAACGGAGTCTTATCCGCTGTTCACAGCCCCTTTTATGTACTCTGAATCATAGGTGGAACCCTCTATTATGGAGAAAAGAGCCTTTCGATCCGCTCTTCCGCATTCTGTTCATCTCTGCCGTTAAAAAAGAACAACTGGGTTCGTGCGTGTGTGTCAAAGTTTCGTATCATCGCCTCGTAATCTTTCACGTTCACTCTGGATGCTTCATATTCCACAAATATATCGCAATCACAAGAGTTGGCAGTCGTGATAAGTACAGTCAGAGGAATGGGATGGTACCTTTGACGGATATCCATCGTTTTCCGTAACATAACTTAGCCTCCTTACTTGAATAAAGCCAATAGGTGACACCGATATACTACAGTTTTATTGTAGCATGTCAACATCTAAAATACAAGCAAGAAGTGCGAAAAAATGTAAGAAAATTGAAAAAATTTGTATATTACAGAATGGCTGTCGATAAAAAGCGAAAGTTTACAGTCCTTCTGCAATATCGTAGATCAACCGTTCCGAGTCTGCCCAACCGAGACAGGGATCGGTGATAGACTGGCCATATCGATGCTGGCCGATCTTCTGGCTGCCGGGCTCGATATAGCTCTCGATCATGACGCCCTTTACCATGTCATGGATCTCCGTGCTGTGGCGGCGGCTGTGGAGAACCTCTTTCACGATGCGGATCTGTTCCGCATACTGCTTGCCGGAATTGGAATGGTTGCCGTCCACGATACAGGCCGGATTCTTCAGATCCCGTTCGCTGTACAGCCGGTGAAGCAGGATCAGGTCCTCATAATGATAGTTGGGAAGGTTCTGTCCGTGCTTGTTGACGGCTCCCCGGAGGATGGTGTGAGTCAGGGGATTGCCGGGGGTCCTGACTTCCCAGCCCCGGAAGATAAACTCGTGGGAGCCCTGTGCGGCCACGACGGAGTTGAGCATAACGGACAGATCGCCGCTGGTGGGATTTTTCATTCCGACAGGTACATCGCAGCCGCTGGCAACCAGCCGATGCTGCTGATTCTCCACGGAGCGGGCTCCTACAGCGATGTAGGACATCAGATCGTCTAGATATCTCAGATTCTCAGGGTAGAGCATCTCGTCTGCCGTGGTCAGGCCGGTCTCTTCCACCACATGCATATGCATCTTGCGGATGGCGATCAGGCCCTCATACATGTTGGGCTGTTTTTCCGGATCCGGCTGATGGAGAAGCCCTTTGTAGCCTTCTCCCGTAGTCCGGGGTTTGTTGGTATAGACCCGGGGGATGATGATGATCTTGTCCTTCACCTTCTCCTGGACAGGCACCAGACGGCTCACATAGTCCAGGACAGCATGTTCATTGTCTGCAGAACAGGGGCCGATAATGACCAGAAATTTGCCGCTCCTGCCAGTCAGTACATCCCGGATCTCCTGATCCCGCTTCTCTTTTATGGCTGCCATCCCCGCGGGAAGAGGAAACTGATCCCGGATCTCTGCCGGGGAGGGCAGCATGTTCATGAATTCAAGTCCCATAGTAATGATTCTCCTTATCTTTTCTTGTCTACATAGGTCTGTGGTCCACGTCGCAGAATCCGTCGTCGTCCAGATCCACATGTTCATGGGCGGAACCGGCGTAGAATTCCTTACCCACCACATTGCGGGACTGACGGCAGTCCTCTATGGTCTGGGACAGCATACGGCGGACCTCCATAGGGTTTTTGATGTTTTTCAGGGTGATCTCCTGGGTGGCATCTACCTTTGTCTTCAGGATGATGTCGCCGGTGCCGAAGATCTTGCCGGCCAGAGTCTGGCGGAGAGTCAGATCCACGATACGATAGAGCAGGGTCTCATCGAGAGTGGTATTCAGAAACCCCTGTTTGATCATAAGCCGGTCGTCCTCTATGTAATAAGAGGTAAAACTGATGGGAAACCACAGATGGTGCTTTCTGTCCTTCCATAAATATCCGTTTGAATTTGCCATGGCATGATCCTTCTTTCTTTGAATTACAACAAATAAGGGATCCTCCCATTTTGCGATGGGTCCCTCTTTACGGCAAATATTATAGCATAAAATGTGGGGGATGTCATTAGAGACGTTTGATAATGCATATCATAATGGGAGGACTTATTCTGATCTCGCACTCAGAGTGTGCTCTTGTTTCCGGGCAAGCTGATACGGAGGGAAACCGCTTAAATCAGCGTCCGCCTGGATTGGCAGTTATTACATGCAAAATCTGGAACTTTGTTCATCAAAATACAACGGCCAGCAGCATCTTGAACTGCTCCTCGCCAAAGACGGCGTGGGGATGACCGGCGGGCATCACGATGGACTGACCTTCATGCAGAAAATACTCTTTCCCGTCAATGGTGATTTTTCCGGTCCCATCCAGGCAGGTGACAAAGGCATCGCCGCCGGACTCGTGGGTGCTGATCTCCTCGCCCTTGTCAAAGGAAAACAGGGTTATGCTCAGATGTTCATTCTGCGCCAGCGTCTTGCTGACTACCTGGCCTTCCTGATAGGTAATCTGTTCTTTCAGGGTAAGAACCTCTGCTTTTTTGATATTTTTTATCCTTTCGCTCATATCATTCCTCCTAAAATCTTGTCGGCTTTTTTCGTATTTCTGCGAAATCACTCCAGGATTCTGCCGTCCGTTGATATGGTTACGATTTGCCATGGAATGAATTTTCCGCTGTCCTGCAAAGACTTCTTTACCGCCGCTTCCAGGCCGCCGCAACAGGGAACCTCCATACGCACAACCGTAATGCCGTGAATGT
>Ga0137306_100759_pt1 | contig 39830 bp, 42 predicted proteins | sample Inofroosms_March_FD_97187 | JGI IMG/M metagenome (GOLD analysis project Ga0137306, IMG submission 97187) | Mouse cecal microbial communities from Vienna, Austria - N-Acetylneuraminic and N-Acetylglucosamine D2O microcosms_March | ecosystem: Host-associated > Mammals > Digestive system > Large...
CAGCAAATGCATCCTTGTCATTCTTCCATAAGTCGCACATAAATGCACCCTCATAGACTCTTTTATCTTTGTAACAGCGAATATATATGCCGTTCCAGATTGAATATGCAGCATTCGATTTTAAAGTTATATACGGCACGTATTCCTGCTGTCTCCCTAATTCCTCAACAAGCATAATACCGCGTTCCAAATTCATATATTCTTCATTATTCACCCATATAAGATTCCTGTAAAAACAATTATCCTTATTCCTGTCAATATGCCATATCCTGTTATATCCTTTAGGATTCTCAAGAAAGTGTTCAGCTACAAGCTTATCAGTATAAGTTTCAATTTTAAACTTTTCCCCGCTAAGCGTAAAATGTACACATCCAGTTTTATGCATATGGAAATAACCGCGCAAATTATTTACCACTCTTCCATGATTTGAAATCCAGTAATTCTTTGTACGGTTTACTAATACAAAAACTTCATCATCTGCAATCAGCTCCACACCTGACCGCTTAACATCCAATACTCTTTTGTCAGCTATTGACATATATTCTCTAAGTTCTTTGCGCTGTTCTAATTTTTTCTTGCTTCTCATTTTTTATTTTTGATAGTTCCTTTCGATATGATAATAGACAGCATTCGTTTAGATACGAATGCTAAAAAAGGAATCCTGAATAGGACTCCCGATATAATTCATATATTCAATTGTAAGTTTTCGCATTTTTGAGAAATCGTAATATATCAGTCCCAATTCTGGGAACGCTGATTTTACTTCATTAAATACCCGCCTTTTACACAACTATATGTAAAACTCATCTTCTTATAGGCGGTTGGTTTAAACCCAAGGGCTATCACGTAATGTTATAACCCTAATAGCAGCGTTGTTTCTGCTGAATCTATAATTTTTAGCATATGCCAGATACGGATTTTCACAGTGTCCTTTGAAGGCCGGTGTATTGTTTATTCTTGATGTTCCAGAATCCAAGACAAAATATGTTCATATTCCTTTTCCCCAGCCGCCACATCAAGTATTACATCTGATAATTCTTTTTGCGTATATCTTAATTCATACCCATTTACAGCAAGGAAAACTAACATAGTATGTGCGCCAATTCTTTTATTGCCATCAATCATTGCATGATTCTTCACCAATCCATAACATAACCTAGCCGCTTTTGACTGGATACTTGGATATAATTCCTCGCCGCCGAAAGACTGAAACGGACTTTCTAATGCTGAATCCAGCAATCCATGATCACGAATCCCTTCACAGCCTCCAGTAGATTTTATCAACTGACTATGGAGCATTAAAACCTGTTCTTTTGTCAGACGAATCATTTTGCTAATACCTCATATGCTTCTTTATTCTGCTCAATCAGCCTTCTTGAAATGCTCATTATATCTTCATCTGATGCAGTCGAATCATTTTCAGCCTTACTAAAATCTATTACAAGATACCTCGGAACATTATTTTTTAAAATTACCGCAGTTCCATGTTCATCAACTAATCTTGCAACTTTAGAAAAATTCTGGTTTGCTTCTGTAATGGAAACCATTGCATTTGTATCAATTTTCATGGTCAAATATCTCCTCAAATAATATATTTTGTTTATAGTATATGCAATTTATAGGATAAATTCAACCTATTCAAGTCTTATTTCAATTCATTATTGTCATAATCTGCTTCGTCAATTCTGCCGAAGCCAATTATTTATCTCTCAATAGACACCATACAGGACTTGTCCTAGGCGGATGATCCACACCTAATTTACCCATATCGTCAATTCTGTTATCATGGTCACAATAATAATTCTTATACATGTAATCATACATCTTCATAAATTCACATTCACTGCAATGCGGTACTCTGTAAGTATTTTTATTATTCTTTATGGACATCTTTACTCCCTTGCTACTCTTTTTCTTTCTCATACTTTTATGCGCTGGTGCTTCAACTACAATAACATTTTCCGCTTCTTCTTTTTCTGTCTTCTTATTAATTCTCACGCCAAACTCAACCAGATATCCTCTTTCTAAAGTTCCGTCCCCAATCTGGGATACATGCACAAAATAACTTCTGCCATCCACTTTAGACCTGATAAATCCATAACCGCGTTCCTTATTATATTTGGTTACAATTCCCCACATTCTATCCTGGCTAAAATAATCATCCATGTACTTACTCATTATTTCGTTCTCCTTTAATATATTTATCTACATCTTTTGCAATATTGAATTTAATAACCCTTCTCTCAGGTAACAGCACTTTCTTTTTATGTATTTGGTCAAAACCAATCCTTTCTTTCCGTATATTGGATACGAACTTGCCAAAACTCCTGATATTAATATCAATACCATCAATCATGCACTGGGACATTTCCTTGAACATTGTATTGATGATCAGTTCAATATCTTCCATTCTCAGCCTTTCTTTGTAACCTTCTCTTCCTTCATTTACCTTTTCCCATACCCGTCTAATTAAATCTGCTTTGTGGATCATTCTATTTGTCCTCCTTCTTTTCCTATGAAATTATGATTTTATTTTTAGTGCTATATCATAGCCTTATTTCGCGTTATACGGCTCATACAGGCATTTTAATTGTGATATGTAATAATTATCTAATTAATTCTACATTTCATAAATTCAGGCACTAAAATAAGCCTCACAGCTAACACATAATCAACTGTGGGACTTATTTAGATGTCCGACTATTTTTAATTGTCATATTAAGGCTCTTTTAAAAATATGGTATTTAAAACGCTGTTGTAAAAGTGTTGTAAATTCTACATGCAACATGCTTCAAACCCAATAAAATCAAGGCTTTCAGGATTCAGTAATCTTACTAAATTGTAAGAAACTCCGCTCTTCAAAAGGCCATCTGCTCCTCTCCCATTTTGGCACTGCACAGCCTGACCCATTAATGCCTCCTTCCACTTACAATTCTATGTTTCTCAGGACTCCGGCACATTTTTCATGGAAAGCCTGATATTTTCCCGAAAAGCATCCCATGCCTTCTCATTCTCCACAAAATACTTGGGGCAGTTCTTCCCTGTTACATCATAGTGACGGATCACGTCTGTTTCATTCAGTCCGAAATTCAAGCACAGCCATGCGCAGAGCTGCACCATAGAGCGGTACGTTTCATCCGTAAATTCCCCGGTCTCATCTGGGTGGCAGCACTCTATGGATATGGTATCGCTATTGCGGGAATTAGAGGCATAGGCTACCTCCCAAGTAGGAATGCACTGCACGATCTCACCCTCTATCCCAATCACAAAATTACTGCTGACCTGATTCTCATGGTTATCTTTCAAGCTCTCAAAATAATCCCGGTTATTCATGGCTGTCGCCCCGGGATTCGCCGTATAATGGACTACGATTCCCGTAATCTCATCCGTCTTTATCCCAGGTCTGGAATAAGGATTAATAGTTAGAAGCTGAACGTCAATTTCTGGTTTTACCGGATCAATATGCGCTCCAATCCGCTCCCTGTATTTTCCCGCAAATATATCGGAGTTTACAATTTTCAGCACCCCAAACACAAGAACAGCCACAATAAGGCAGATCAATCCAATAATCACATGTTGCTGCATCTGCTCCTGGTGCCGGCGGGACTCTCTTCTTCGGTTCGTGTTTCTTCTCTGTGATTCCATACATTTCTCCTGCGTAATAGTAGAGAGCCTGTACCTCTGCACAGGCTCCTCCATGCAATATCATCATAGCATACCCTGACGGAAGTTTTATGAATATCTGCTTAGGGTTTTCTTATGGAAATATAAATTTGTATGCCGTCGCAGTTTCCCATACCTCTCCCTTTTTAAGGACAGGGCTTGGGAAATTCTCATGATGGACTGCATCCGGGAATCCCTGCGTCTCAAAGCATATGCCGTCCCTCTTCTGGTAAACTGCGCCCTGCTTTCCCTGCTCGTTATTCAGAAAATTACCGGCATAGATCTGTACACCCGGACGGTCTGTATACACCTCCATGGTAATTCCGCTTTCCGCCGCCGCCAGCTCTGCCGCCTTCCGGTATCCTGCACCGTTTACTACCCAGTTATGGTCATAGCCCTTTCCAAAAATCAGCGCCTCATAATCCATATCGATATCTCTTCCCACCGGCTTTCTTTCACGGAAATCCATTGGTGTCCCTTCTACCGAGACAATCTCTCCTGTCGGAATGGAATCGCAGTCTGTTCTGGTGTATGTATCTGCATCCACCCATACCTCATGGGACAGAATATCGCCCGAATCATGGCCGTTCAGATTAAAATAGGCGTGATTTGTCATATTACAGATGGTATCCTCCAAAGATTCCGCCCGGTATGATATCCTAACCTCATTCTCAGAATTCAGTGTATAGGTCACACAGACACTCATAGCGCCGGGAAATCCCTGATCTCCATCCGGACTTTCCAGTGCAAATACCACATGGGAATCATCCTCCTCCAATACCTTCCAGAGTCTCTTATGGAAGAAATCAGGTCCGCTGTGAAGATTATTATCTCCCTGATTCCTGCATAAATGATAGGTTTTTCCATTCAATGTAAATTCTGCGCCGCCGATACGGTTCGCACTGCGCCCTACAACTGCACCGATAGACTCACCGCCTGCTTCATATCCCGCAGCCGTATCATATCCTAACAGTACGTCTCTCTTTGCACCGTCCTTTCCCGGAATACATGCTGATACCCAGGATGCACCGTAATTACTGACTGCAATCTCCACGCCGTTTCCATTCGTAAGCAGATACAGTTCCGCCTTCTCTCCATTTTTCAATACTCCAAAATCCTTCTTCATCGCTATTCTCCTCTTCTTACTATCTCAATAGTCCGCCGCCTGCACCAGACGGAACCTTCATTTCCCATATTTCTATTATAGCACAAAAACAGCGGCAAGAGAATCTCCTGCCGCCGCTGCTTTTTCATTTATCTGCTGTTACTGCCTGCTTCATCCACAGCAGCATCTAACCATCTACACTGTAATTCGGCGCCTCTTTCGTGATATGGATATCATGCGGATGGCTCTCTTTGAGCGAAGCTGCAGATATCTTGATAAACCTGCCGTTTTTCTTCAACGCTTCAATATTCTCTGCTCCGCAGTAACCCATACCGGAACGGATACCTCCAAGCAGCTGGAATACCGTATCCTCCACCGTTCCCTTATATGCAACGCGTCCTTCTACGCCTTCCGGAACCAGCTTCTTGGCATCCGACTGGAAGTAGCGGTCCTTACTGCCATTCTCCATAGCTGCAATAGAACCCATGCCTCGGTATACCTTATATTTTCTTCCCTGATACAATTCAAAGGTTCCCGGACTCTCATCACATCCGGCAAAGATACTTCCCATCATACATACATTTGCCCCTGCGGCAATCGCCTTTGTCATATCACCAGAGAACTTGATACCGCCGTCAGCGATAATCGGAATGCCATACTTGTCCGCCGCCTCATAGCAGTTCATAATTGCTGTAATCTGCGGCACTCCGATGCCTGCAACAATACGGGTGGTACAGATAGAGCCCGGTCCGATACCGACCTTCACTGCATCCACACCGGCCTTGATCAGCGCTTCTGCCGCCTCTCCGGTTGCCACATTGCCTGCGATCACCTGCAGATCAGGGAACTTTGACTTCACCATATCTACGGTGCGGATTACATTCGCCGAATGGCCGTGGGCGGAATCCATAACAACCACATCAACCTTTGCATCCACAAGCTCCTTCGCCCGTTCCAGACAATTTGCAGTAATACCGATCGCGGCTCCGCACAGCAGGCGCCCCTGACAATCCTTTGCAGAATCCGGATACTTGATCTGCTTCTCAATGTCCTTGATTGTGATGAGTCCCTTCAGATTCATATTTGCATCTACGATAGGAAGCTTCTCCTTTCTCGCCTTGGCAAGGATCATCTTCGCTTCCTCTAGTGTAATGCCTTCCCTTGCTGTAATCAGTCCTTCAGAAGTCATGGACTCTTTAATTTTCTTAGAGAAATCTTCCTCGAATTTCAAATCACGGTTCGTAATTATACCGACTAATTTACCGTTCTCTGTAACAGGAACTCCGGAAATACGGAACTTACCCATCAAATCATTAGCATCTGCCAGAGTATGCTCCGGTGAAAGATAGAACGGGTCTGTAATGACGCCATTCTCAGAACGCTTAACCTTATCTACTTCTTCTGCCTGCTCTTCAATCGGCATATTCTTATGAATGATACCGATTCCGCCCTGACGGGCCATCGCAATCGCCATACGATGTTCAGTAACCGTATCCATGCTCGCGCTCATCATTGGAATGTTCAACCGAATCTTCTTAGTCAGGTATGTGGACAAATCCACCTGATTTGGAATTACCTCTGAGTATCCGGGCACCAGCAGAACATCATCAAATGTAATTCCTTCTCCAATAATTGTTCCCATGATTAATCCTCTCTTTCTCTCTATGTATTAACAGCTATCATACAAAATCTGCCCTTCACTTGTCAACCTCTTTTTATTATTTTCTGATAACTTTTCTCGGCGCCTGCATCCAGATCCCCTCCACCATACGCTCGTCCGGCTCAAAGAGCACCTTCTTTTTCACACCTGACTCAACAAAAACCATCTCATAAACATCTGCATCTCCAAATCCGCCTGTGAAATCATACACTCTTGCATCACCAAAGGAATTCAGCTGCGGATTCCCGGAAGGCGCAAGCAGCTCCATATCCTTTATATTCGCCGCAAATACATTCTTGCGCCGCTCTTTGTGCATAATTTTGTCAATATCAATATCTCCATTAATATACTGATACTCATACTCCACATCCAGCGAACGGAATATAAATATATCCAATCCTATCATCAGAAAAATCAAAAAAATACCAAATGGTATCACAAACAAAGAAAAAACCGCAATCACTGTCAGCGCTGCCATCAGGCACTTGATCATGATATCCTTCCCTGTAGTTTTCTTCCTTACCAGCTTCTCCGCATAAAAATCTCCCATATATAAATCCTCCTTAAGTTATTTTATGGTCATTTCTATAATGCCTCAGCATCTTTTATTCATTTTAACACTTATAACACAAAAAGAGAACTCCCAATCTGAGAGTTCTCTGAAATATAACAATATATCTTACATCATGCCCATTCCGCCTGGTGCCCCAGCCATTCCCGCCGGTGCATCCTCTTTGATGTTAGCAACAACGGATTCTGTAGTAAGCAGGGTAGATGCTACGCTTGTAGCATTCTGCAGCGCGCTTCTCGTAACCTTAGCCGGATCAAGGATACCTTCCTTCACCATATCTACATACTCTTCCTTGATAGCGTCAAAGCCGATTCCTGCATCTTTTTCTTTTACCTTATTGATGATGACTGCGCCTTCCAATCCTGCATTGGCAGCAATGTGATACAGCGGAGACTCCAGCGCCTTCAGAATGATGTTCGCGCCTGTCTTCTCGTCGCCCTCTAAGGTTTCGGCAATCTCAGCAACCTTCTTAGAAGCATGGATATAAGCAGAACCGCCGCCTGCGATAATTCCCTCTTCTACTGCCGCTCTTGTAGCAGCAAGCGCATCCTCCATACGGAGCTTTGCTTCCTTCATCTCTGTCTCGGTTGCAGCTCCGACACGGATTACTGCTACGCCGCCTGCAAGCTTTGCAAGTCTCTCCTGAAGCTTCTCTTTGTCAAACTCAGAAGTAGTCTCCTCAATCTGCTTTCTGATCTGAGCAATACGAGCATCAATATCAGCCTTCTCGCCCATACCGTCAACGATCACGGTATTCTCCTTCTCAACCTTAACGGATTTTGCACGGCCGAGCTGCTCGATCGCAGCGTCTCTTAAGTCTAATCCAAGTTCCTCAGAGATTACTTCGCCGCCTGTCAGGATTGCGATATCCTTCAGCATATCCTTTCTTCTGTCGCCGTATCCCGGAGCCTTAACAGCAACTACATTAAAGGTTCCACGCAACTTATTCACGATCAGTGTGGTAAGCGCTTCTCCCTCGATATCCTCGGCAATGATCAGAAGCCTTGCACCGGACTGTACAATCTGCTCTAACAGCGGCAGGATATCCTGAATGTTTGTAATCTTCTTATCTGTGATCAGGATATACGGGTCATCCAAAACAGCAACCATCTTCTCCATATCATTTGCCATATATGCAGAAATATATCCACGGTCAAACTGCATACCCTCTACCAGATCCAGCTCTGTATGCATGGTCTTGGATTCCTCAATCGTGATAACGCCGTCATTGGAAACCTTCTCCATAGCGTCGGCAACCATCTCGCCTACAAACTCGTCGCCGGAAGAAACTGCAGCAACTCTTGAAATCTGCTGTTTATCCTTTACCTTGCTTGACATTGCCTCGATTGCCTCTACCGCGGCATTCGTTGCCTTCTTCATGCCCTTGCGCAGGATGATCGGATTGGCTCCTGCTGCCAGATTCTTCATTCCTTCATTCACCATTGCCTGTGCAAGTACGGTAGCTGTTGTAGTTCCGTCTCCGGCAACATCGTTAGTCTTAGAAGCAACCTCGCGGATCAGCTGGGCGCCCATGTTCTCGAACGCATCCTCAAGCTCTATTTCCTTCGCAATGGTAACACCATCATTGGTAATCAGTGGTGTACCGAACGACTTATCAAGGACTACGTTGCGTCCCTTAGGTCCAAGTGTTACCCTTACTGTATCCGCCAGCTGGTTCACGCCTGCTTCTAAGGCTGTTCTGGCGTCATCTCCAAATTTAATTTCCTTTGCCATGACTAAATCTCCTCCTTATTCTACAATCTCTTGCCCTGTGGTTTCTTACTCTACAACTGCAAGAATATCACTCTGCTTTACAATAATATAGGTTTCATCATCCAATTCTACATCTGTTCCTGAATACTTAGAATAGATAACGGTCTGACCAGCCTTCACAAACATCTCAACTTCCTTGCCGTCCACCATTCCGCCAGGTCCAACAGCAATAATCTCTGCCTGCTGCGGCTTCTCCTTGGACTGTCCCGGTAATACAATACCTGACTTTGTAGTCTCTTCTGCAGCTAACTGTTTCAATACTACTCTGTCTCCTAATGGTACTAATTTCATTGTATATTCCTCCTTCTCAATTATAATCTTAATTCTGTTAGCACTCACAAAAAGAGAGTGCTAAACGTTCTAGATATAAAATAGCACTCTCTGTTTGTTTTGTCAACACACTTTATTTTAGTTTAGACTATTTTTATAAAATCCATTCTCAATCTGAAAGACCAGCATATTTCCCAGCTTATCAAGATAACGTTCCCTGATGATCCCTTTACATTCCGCAGATTTATCTCCATCCATGATCTTACACCCATAAACTGCGTCCAGAGAAATGATATCTACCTCTTCCCCTCTGAGTAATAATTCTATGCATTCTCTGTCTTCATCATACCCGATTACCTTGCAATAATGAATCCGGTCTTCAAATTCACCATCCTCCAGTATCATCTGTTCCATCCACAGCTCTACCGGACAGCCCTCATACATAAAAGCACCCCTTTCCGCGAAAATACTGCCGTCATGTACGGCCTGCGGCCCTTTATAAGGCAGGAGCCAGCTGTACATAATAGAAATTTTGAGGTATCAGTCCCCCGATACCTCATCCTCTGGTAAAACTCATATTACGTATCCCGTTCTGCCCTTATTTTCTCAAGCTCTTCAAATACATGGTCATTCACAACCTTAATGTAAGTTCCCTTCATACCGGAGGAACGGGATTCAATCACTCCCGCACTCTCAAACTTGCGCAGCGCATTCACGATCACGGAGCGGGTAATACCGACTCTGTCCGCAATCTTGCTTGCCACAAGAATACCCTCCAGTCCATTCAGCTCGTCAAAGATATGTAAGATTGCCTCAAGCTCGGAAAAAGACAAGGTGCTGACTGCCGACTGGACAATATGCCTTTTCCTGTCTTCCTCAGCGTTCTCCTCATTTACCGACCGGAGCATCTCCAATCCTACAACAGTCGTGCCGTACTCGCTTAAGATGATGTCGTCAATCTCATATTCCGAATCCTGCTTGTAAATAAACAGCGTACCAAGCCTTCCTCCTGCAATCTCAATGGGTGTAACAATTGCCTGATACTCCTTTGATACGGTTCCTGAAAACCCCAGAGTCTCCAGATTCACATTCTCTTTTGTAGAAAGAATGCCTAAGAGCCTCTCATTTAACAGCTCGTCAATAAACATGCCGACCTCGCCGTTCAAAAGCTCTGTGATCACTCCTACGCCTTCGCAGCGGCTTACTCCAAGAACCTTTCCCTTCTTACTGATAACTAGTGCGTTAGAATCCAAAATGTCCGTCAGCACACTACAGATATCATTGAACACAACCTTACTCGAGCCATTGTTATGCAATAATTTATTGATTTTTCTTGTTTTATCCAACAATTGTACGCTCATTCTTTTCTCACCGTCCTTTGTGGGATATATTATCACACAATTTCGACAATATCAACCATTAATGTTGCAAATTATAAAACTTTCTGTCTTTTTATTTCGTTTCCACATAACCGCACTGCTCATCGCCGCATACCAGCTTATTTCCTTTTTCCAGCATAAAACCGCCGCACTTCGGACATTTCTTCTCCGAAGGCTTCTGCCATGACATAAAATCACATTCAGGACTGTTTTCACAGCCATAATACCTTCTCCCTTTTTTGGTCTTCCGGAATACAATTTCTTTTCCGCACTTCGGACAGGCTACGCCCGCCTTCTCCAGATATGGCTTGGTATTCTTGCACTCTGGAAATCCCGGGCAGGCAAGGAACTTACCGTGGGGCCCGTACTTCACAACCATATTACGGCCGCATTCCTCACACAAAACATCCGTAACCTCATCTTCAATCTTCACCCGTTCCAGCTCCTGCTCGGCTGTCTTTACCGCCTCATCCAAATCCGGGTAAAAATTCTCAATAACCGATTTCCACTCTACCTTTCCTTCTGCAATATAGTCCAGCAGGCCTTCCATATTCGCTGTAAAGTTCACATCCACAATTGCCGGAAAAGACTCCTTCATAATATGATTTACCACTTCACCGATTTCCGTCATGTAAAGATTCCTGTTCTCCTTTGCCACATAACGTCTGGCAATAATCGTAGAAATCGTCGGTGCATAGGTGCTGGGACGGCCGATTCCCAGTTCTTCTAATTTTTTCACCAATGACGCCTCCGTATAGTGTGCCGGAGGCTGTGTAAAATGCTGCTTCTGTTCAAAATGGCCGCCAGAAAGCCTGGAACCCTTTTCCAGCGACTTCAAAAGTACATTATTTTCCGGCTTCTCCTCCCCGGACTCTGTATATACGGTACGGAACCCCTCAAACACTACTTTAGAGGCCGCCACCGTAAACCGGTATTTGCCGGCCCCGATTTTGACTGAGGTAGTCTCATACTTTGCCGGCTTCATCCTGCTGGCTGTAAAACGTTTCCAGATCAGCTGATACAGCCGGAACTGGTCTCTGGTAAGCGATTCCTTCATCATCGCTGGTGTCCTGTTTATATCCGTAGGACGGATCGCCTCATGGGCATCCTGGATCTTCTTATCTTCTTTCTTCACACCGTTCCCGGAAGAGACAAATTCTGCCCCGTAATTCTCTGCAATATATGCTTTGGCCTGTGCATCCGCCTCCTCTGAGATTCTGGTAGAATCCGTACGCAGATAACTGATCAGACCCACTGTTCCATTCCCTTTTATCGTAATTCCTTCATAGAGCTGCTGTGCAATCCGCATGGTTTTCTGGGTAGCAAAATTCAGCACATTGGAAGCCTCCTGCTGCAGGGTACTGGTCGTAAACGGCACCGGCGCCTTTTTATACCGTTCCCCCTTCTTAATGTCCTCCACCACATACTCTGCCGCTTGAAGCTCTGTTATCACCTGCTCAACCTCAGCCGCTGACCGGAGCGTCAGCTTCTCCTCCGCCGTTCCGTAGAACTTCGCCGCCAAAGGCTTTTTCTCGCCGGCAACCTCCAGATATGCATCCAGACTCCAATATTCCTCCGGAATAAATGCATTAATTTCTTCTTCCCGGTCTGCAATGATCCGCAGTGCTACAGACTGAACCCGTCCTGCACTCAAGCCTCGTTTCACCTTTACCCAGAGAAGCGGGCTGATCCGGTAGCCCACCACTCTGTCAAGAGCCCTGCGGGCCTGCTGTGCATCCACTAGATTCATATCAATCTCACGGGCATTCTTAATAGATGCCTTTACTGCATTCTTCGTAATCTCATTAAATGTAATGCGGTAAGTTTTCTTATCCTCCAGCTTCAAGGCCTTCCCCAGATGCCATGAAATAGCCTCCCCCTCACGGTCCGGGTCAGTTGCCAGATAAATCTTGTCTGCCTTCTTTACCTCCTTGCGAAGCTCCGCCAGAATCTCCCCCTTTCCCCGAATGGTAATATACTTCGGTTCATAATCATGCTCTACATCGATTCCGAGCTGGCTCTTCGGCAGGTCTCTTACATGACCATTTGAAGCCATAACCGTATAGCTGCTTCCTAAAAATTTCTTTATCGTCTTTACTTTAGTAGGTGACTCTACGATTACCAGATAATGCGCCATCTTCATACTCCTTTTAATTTTGCAGAGCATCAGACAGAATCAGGACGCTTTCTCATGCTCTCACAAAATAATTTTTTGATAATTCTTTCATAAATCCTTTCATTTCCAAAGACACCAGAATCCGCATAAGCTCTGCCGCCGGAAGCCCCGTTTCAGAAAGCAGCGTATTCAGGCTTTTTGGAAACAAACCAATGGAATCATACACCAATTTTTCTGTTCTTTCAAGCTTTTTCGCATTTTTCCTATGATTCCTATGATTCTGAATATTTTCACCGCTGGAAAATGCGTACTCTAGTCCCATTTCTTCCACCAGTGCTTCCGGAGATACCAAGATACCCGCTCCCTGTCTGATCAGCTCATGACAGCCCCTGCTCAAACTGCTGGTAACCGGTCCCGGAAGAGCATAAATATCCTTTCCCTGTTCCAGCGCCATGTCTGCCGTGATCAGAGAGCCGCTTCTCTCTCCGGCCTCGATAACCAGCACCACATCCGACAGGCCGCTGATAATGCGGTTTCTCGCTGGAAAATACTCCCGCAGGGGCGGAGTCCCCACCGGCTGTTCTGACAGAATGCCGCCGTGAAGCGGAAGATCCATATACAATCCTCTGTTCTCCTTCGGATAGCATACATCAATTCCGCTGCCAAGCACGCCGAATGAACTGCCTCCGGCCTGGATCGCCGCTCTCTGCGCCGCCCCGTCAATGCCGTTTGCCATACCGCTGATAATCTGTACACCAGCAGACGCAAGCGCTTCCGCAAAGGCGATAGCCATCTTCTCACCATAGGGAGTACATTTCCTGGCGCCCACCACCGCTGCCGCCGGCCTGTCTTCTTCCGGAAGCTCTCCCTTAAAATAAAGCGCATAGGGCATTCCGGTATAGTCCCGAAGGCGTTTGGGGTATTCCTCCATAAAGTAAGGAATAAAGCGGATTCCTTTATCCATAGCATCCTCAAACTGCCTGTTCACATCCTGATTTCTCGCAGCCTGACGGATAATCTGGATATCCTTCTCTGTTAATCCTTTGATTTTGTAAAAATGCTTTTCTTCTATATTATATAGCTTTTTATATATTTCTTTCCCGCTTCCGTAAGTTTCTCTCAAAAGTTTTTTCTTTTTATCAGAAATCGGGCGGATTCCCGCAAACCACCATTCATATCTTAACATTTCTATATATCAGCGCCTCCTGTAAATGTTCCATACGGATCTGTTCCTCTCCCTCCAGATCTGCAATTGTCCTTGCCGTTTTCAACACCTTATGATATGTCCTTGCAGTCAGATTCAGACGCTCAAACGCCTGTCTCATCATGCGCTCCTCCTGCCTGCCAAGCTCACAGTATTTTTCAACCTGTGTCCCCCCAAGCTCTGAATTGAACAAGACGTTCTTCCCTTTATATCTCTCAATCTGACGCTCTCTTGCCTGCTCTATCCTCTTACGGATCGTCTCTGAGCTCTCTTCCCGGCCGCTGCCGCTCAAATCTTCATACCGGACACTCGAAACCTCCACACAGATATCCATCCTCCCTAAAAAAGGCTGGCTGATCTTCCCCTGATACTGCTGAATCTGAAAGGGTGTGCACCGGCATCTGTTATAATCTGGAAAATAACCGCAGGGGCAGGGATTCATCGCCGCAACCAGCATCACATCCGCCGGATATTCATAGGTTCCCCTGTTTCTTGTAATCCGCACGGTTCTCTCCTCCAGAGGCTGCCTCAGAACCTCGGTCACGGCTCTCTGAAATTCCGCCAGCTCATCCAGAAACAATACCCCGCCGCTGGCAAGGGAAATCTCCCCGGGCTTCGGCCACAGGCCTCCGCCAAGCAGCGCTGTCTTTGTAACCGTCTGGTGGACCTCACGGAACGGCCTTCTGGTAATCAACGGATGGTCCTGTCTCAGCATTCCGGCAACACTGTATACTTTCGTAATCTGAAAGCTCTCTTCTCTCGTCATAGAAGGAAGAATGGAAGGGATTCTTCTGGCAATCATGGACTTTCCACAGCCCGGAGGTCCTACCATCAGCAAATTATGATGCCCTGCCACAGCCACCTCAGCCGCGCGCTTTACCGCCTGCTGGCCCTTGATATCGGCAAAGTCCTCCTGCCGTCCTTCTTGGAGAGCCGCATCCTCCCTCTTCCATTTCTGCACACTGCCGATACTTCCGGCTTCCCTCAGCTTCCTGCAGAGCATTTCCAGATTCTCCGCCCCCAATACCGGAAGGCCTTCCACCAATCTGGCTTCCGCCTCATTGGCCGCCGGCACGATCAGGCAGGCCGCCCCTTCCTTTTTCGCCGCATCGGCAATAGGAAGAATACCATGGATTCCGCGTATGCTTCCGTCCAGCCCAAGCTCTCCCGCCGCCAGAACTCCTCTCAGCCTTCCTCCATCCAGCTCTCCCATGGCTGTCAGGATAGACAGCGCAACCGGAAGATCGTAGGAGGCTCCACGTTTGCGTACATTTCCCGGAGACAGATTAATTACAATTTTTTTCGCCGGCATGAGAAACCCAGAATTATGTATCGCCGTCCGCACACGCTCCCCGGCTTCCCTGACCTCTGCCGAAAGATATCCTACCATATGAAATACCGGAAGCCCGTTATTCACATCTGCTTCCACCTGTACCGGAATCACCTCCATCCCTTGCAGGGCCGCTGACATGATCCTGCTAAAACTCATTGCATCACTCCTTTTTTGTTCTTTTTTCTTCACTCACTGTATCTTCTAAGGAATCACAGGCTGAACCGCCCGAATATAGAAATATATGATAATTCCCGATATGGCAGCTTCTCTATACGTTATGACTACCACACTCTATAACATATCAAACTTACGTTAACTAGTCAATATATTTTTATGGAAAAGCACAAATCAGACACTTTTTTCATAAACTGTAATTAAATACGCTCAGAGGTGCTTCCCTTGAAATCCTTTCCTTCACCACTTACTGCCGCCGAAGAACAACATTATCTGCAAAAATATACGGAAGGAGATCTAGAAGCAAAGCACATCCTAATCGAGCACAACCTCCGGCTGGTAGCCCATATTGTTAAAAAATATCAGTCTATGGATGAGGATGCAGAAGACCTTCTTTCCATCGGCACCATCGGATTGATCAAATCCGTGGTTACCTTCAATCCGGATAAATGCGTACGCCTCGGAACATACGCCGCCCGGTGTATCGAAAATGAGATTCTTATGCATTTACGCGCAAAAAAGAAAACTTCCCGTGACATTTCCCTCTACGAGCCTATCGGCACTGACAGAGAGGGAAATGAAATCCAGATTTTTGACATTATTGAAACGGATATGGATGATGCCCACCAGAAGGTTACCCTAAAGGACGATATACGGCTTCTGTATTCTAAGCTGGAATCCATCCTATCCCCCAGGGAACGGGTAGTATTAAAAATGCGCTACGGCCTGTATAATGAGGAAGAGTATACCCAGCGCGAAATTGCCGAGCAGTTAGGAATTTCCAGATCCTATGTATCCCGGATTGAAAAAAGCGCAATTGAAAAGCTGCGGCCCTATTTCTAGGACTGCAGCCTTTTGATTCCAGCTTCTATTTTTCTTAACAATGCACCTGCGCCGCCTGCTCTTCCTTCTTCCGCAGAATATCATAAACATCCGCATTGCCGCCCTCAAACTCCACATACAAAACCTGCTTCGGATGAGGAGCGCTCTCCATAGCATTTCCCTCCTCGTCCATAATCCGTTTTACAGTTACGGAAACGTTCTCTCCACCCGGTTTCATGATCTCAATCTCTTCCCCTGCTGAAAACTTATTCCGCTGTTCAATACGGCACATGCCGTCCTTCACTTCCCCAACAATGCCAAGATAAATGTATTCTCTCACATAAGTATTGCTGTCATAAATCTGCGTATTCTCATCCGGCCTTCCAAAATAAAATCCCGTGGTAAACTGCCGGTAGGTACAATTGCTGATCTGATCCAGATACCAGGGCATATTTTTCTGATAAAGTTCCGGGCTCTGAGCATAATCATCCAGTGCCTTCCGGTAGGTTCTGGCGGCTGACGCCACATAGAGGGCTGTCTTCATCCTTCCCTCAATCTTTAAGCTGTCTACCCCTGCCTCAACCAGCTCCGGGATATGTCCGATCATACACAAATCCTTGGAATTGAAAATAAATGTGCCTCTCTCATTCTCATAGACAGGCATATATTCTCCCGGTCTCGTCTCCTCTACTACCGCATACTTCCAGCGGCAAGGATGCGTACACGCTCCCTGATTGGCATCTCTCCCGGTAAAATAATTGCTCAAAAGGCACCTTCCAGAATAGGAAATACACATCGCTCCATGGATAAAGCTTTCAATCTCCATCTCTTCCGGAATATTATCCCGGATCTCTCGAATCTCCTGAAGGGAAAGCTCCCTTGCAGTAACTACACGCTTTGCACCCTGCTTCCACCAGAATTGATAAGCCGCGTAATTGGTATTATTCGCCTGCGTACTGATGTGGCGCTCAATCTCAGGACAGATTTCCTTTGCCATCTCAAAAATACCCGGATCTGCAATGATCAAAGCATCCGGTTCCAATCCCTTAAGCTCTTTCAAGTACTCACGGACTCCCATAAGATCCCGGTTATGCGCCAGAATATTCACCGTCACATATACCTTCACTCCATGGTCATGTGCAAACGCAATTCCCTCCTGCATATCCTCATGGGAAAAATTCTTCGCCTTTGCCCTGAGTCCAAAAGTCTCTCCGCCGATGTATACCGCATCCGCGCCAAAAATAACCGCTGTTTTCAATACTTCCAGGCTGCTAGCTGGAATTAAAAGTTCTGGATGTCCCGCCATCTTTTCTCCTTTTCTGTCCGTACGCCAAGCGTCCCCTGCCGCTTTACGCTAAGTGCAACCCCGTCTCCTACGGGAAGAATCGTTGTCTCCAAGTCCTCCCGGTGCTTTAGTTCAAATAAATATTCCCTCATACGGCTGTGTATCGTCCGGTTTCTGCGTTCCACGGCAAATCGGGAGTTAATCAGATCTCCATCCTGAAGTACGTTGTCGGAAACCAAAAGCCCGCCCGCATCAAGCAGCCTCATAACCTCCGGCAGATAATGAATATACTGCCCCTTTGCCGCATCCATAAATATAAAGTCATAGAGCCCTTTAAGCCCCTTCATAATCTCCAGCGCATCGCCCTCTATGAGCGTGATGTCTGATTCCTTCCCTGCCCGGGCAAAATTCGCCCGGGCAATCGGGATTCTTTTTTCATAATTCTCTATGGTCGTGATCTTGCTCCCCTCCGGTGCATATGCCGCCATCACCAGAGCAGAGTATCCTACAGCCGTTCCCACTTCCAGTATCCGCATGGGCCGTTTCACTGTCAAAAGCACCTTGAGAAGGCTCTTCGTCTCTGTGCGGATAATCGGCACAAAAGACTCCAGCGCCTCCCTTTCGATCTCTTCTAACAGCGGCTCCTCCGGCAACTCCATGGAATTGATAAACGTGACCATTCTCTCATCTACAATCATCTCTATACATCCATAATAATCGGAAGGATCATCGGCCTTCTCTTGGTCCGCTTCCAGATAAATTCATTCATGGTATCCCGGACAACCAGCTTAATCTTGCTCCAGTCCGCATTTCTCTGATGATTCAAGCATCCATGCACTGCATCCTCCAGCGCATGTCTTGCGTCCTCCATAAGCCCCTCTGATTCTCTTACATATACAAATCCTCTGGATACAATATCCGGTCCAGCAAGAAGCTGATTACTTCCCCTTTCCAGCGTCATCACCACGATCAGAATACCGTCCTCTGCAAGATGCTGGCGGTCGCGGAGCACAATATTCCCCACGTCGCCCACGCCAAGACCGTCAACTAATACCTCTCCGGTATGCACCTTATCTACTACCTTCGCCTCTTTGTCATCCAGCTCCAGCACATCACCGGACGAGAGCATGAAAATATGATCCTTTGGAATCCCAAGGTTCTGGGCCAGCGTCGCATTCGCCTTCCTGTGGCGGTACTCACCGTGGACCGGCACCGCATACTTCGGCTTCACCAGAGAATAAATAAGCTTCAATTCTTCCTGACAGGCATGTCCTGACACATGGGCGTCCTGGAAGATTACATTTGCACCCTTTTCGGACAATTCATTGATTACCCTTGATACAGACTTCTCATTGCCCGGAATCGGATTCGAGCTGAATATCACCGTATCATTGGGCATGATCGAAACCTTCCTGTGGATATCCGCCGCCATCCTGGACAGCGCCGCCATAGACTCTCCCTGGCTTCCCGTTGTGATCAGCACAGTCTTCTCCGGCGGATAATTCCTAAGCTGGTCAATCTCTACCAGAGTCTTATCCGGTACCTGCAAATATCCAAGCTCCTGTGCCGTAGAGATAATATTTACCATGCTCCGGCCTTCCACAACTACTTTTCTTCCATACTTATATGCTGAATTAATAATCTGCTGAACCCGGTCCACATTCGACGCAAATGTGGCAATAATAATTCGGGTATTCTTATATTCCGCAAATAAATGGTCAAAGGTATATCCAACAGTCCGCTCCGACTGGGTAAACCCTTTCCGCTCTGCATTTGTACTGTCAGAAAGGAGCGCTAATACCCCCTTCTTTCCAATCTCGGCAAACCGTTGTAAATCGATTGCATCGCCGAATACCGGCGTGTAGTCCACCTTAAAATCTCCCGTGTGTATCACTACGCCTGCCGGCGAATAAATGGCAAGTGCAGATGCATCCTGAATACTGTGGTTCGTCTTAATAAATTCAATCCGAAACTTTCCAAGCATAATAGACTGCCCATGCCGTACTACCTTTCTTCTGGTCGAGCGCAGGAGATTGTGCTCTGCAAGCTTCTTCTCAATAATGCCCATCGTAAGCTTCGTCCCGTAAATCGGAAGATTCATCTCCTTCAGTACATAGGACAATGCCCCGATATGATCCTCGTGTCCATGGGTGATCACAAATCCCTTCACCTTCTGAATATTATCCTTCAGGTAAGTAATGTCCGGGATTACCAAATCAATTCCCAGCATATCATCCTCCGGGAATGCCAGACCGCAGTCCACAACAACAATACTGTCTTCGTACTCAAAGGCAGTAATATTCATTCCGATCTTTTCCAGGCCTCCCAGCGGAATGATACGCAGTTTTCCATTGTTTCCTTTCTTCAAACCTTCACCTCCATGTGTTATTCGATCCGTTCTCTCTTATCTTTTCAGACATTCCACGCATAATCAGACAAAAAACCTTCTAAAAAACCTGCTTCCATACAGCATTCCAAGGCGCACGAATGCCTCCGTCAAACAGGCTCCTTTCCACTGATCCTGTGTGAAATCTCCTTTGTGCAGACGGCCGCTACAGCTCTATATCCACATCCTCCAGCAGCTCGTCAAATATCTTAAATACAGCATGAAGCTCTACATCGTCCTCCACGAACTCATAGATGCTGTCTGTATTGTCTGCCCCAGCCTTGTCCTTGAGTATCATACATTCTGCATCTCCAAACTCAGAATCCGTCACCAGAATGTAGGATACTCCGTTCACCTTTGTCTGCTCCAGCACATAAAATTCCAATTCCTCGCCGGTCTCATCAGACATCATTCTAATCTTTTCCATCTATAGGCACCTCTAACGTTTTGAATCCAGATATCCCTGCAAAATAAAAACCGCGGCAATCTTATCGATATACTGCTTACGGTTTTCTCGTCTTACTTTATTCTCAATCAAAGTCCGTTCTGCTTCTACCGTAGTAAGACGCTCATCCCACATGACAACCTCAAGTCCTGTACGGCGTCTTAGCATCTCACCAAACTCCAGAGCCTTCCCGGCTCTTTCTCCAATATCGTTATTCAAATGCTTCGGGAGTCCAAGAACAATACATGCCACCTCGTATTCACGGATCATCTCTTCAATACGGGCACAGGTCTTCCGAAGCTTATTCTCATCTTTTCTCCAAATCGTCTCTACAGCCTGGGCGGTAATTCCCAGCGGGTCGCTTAGTGCAACGCCGACCGTCTTAGAGCCATAGTCAAGCCCCATAATCCTCATATTCTATTCTTCCCATCCCTGATACTCAATATACGCCTTGAGCATCTCTTCTACCAGCTCGTCCCGCTCCATCTTCATAACCAGACTTCTCGCTCCGTCATAGCTTGTGATATAGGTCGGATCGCCTGACATAATATATCCGACAATCTGGTTCACCGGATTATAACCTTTCTCGCTCAGAGCCTTGTACACAATCTCAAGAATATCTTTTGCTTGAATCTGTGGACCGCTTTCTACCTGAAAAAACTGTGTGCTGCTTAAATCTTTCATATACTCACGTCCTCTCACAATACTTCTTTATCATTCTACATGAAACTATTCTAAAATTCAATCCATTATTTGTAAACGGTTCTGAATTTCAACATTTATTAATTGATTTGTAAGATTTTCTTCATATTTTCGTCTGACTTTCACGTATTCTCTGGTATGCCCTGTCTGCCAGACTTCCCCCTCCAGGCTCACCACTTCCTCCATAAGGACCTCCACAGTCCTGCCAAGCATCTGCTCCTCATACTCCTGCTTTTTCTTTTTCCCAAGAGCAATCATAGTGCTGCTTCTAGCCGTCTTCACCTGCTCCGGCACCTGCCCTTCCATCACCGCCGCCCTTGTGCCCTGACGCTTCGAGTATTTAAAAATATGAGTCTCATAAAAGCCGATCCTCTCCACAAATGTCCGGGATTCCTCAAATTCTTCCTCTGTCTCCCCCGGAAACCCCACGATCACATCTGTTGTAAGGGCCGGATTACCAAAGGTGTTTCGTAAAATCCTGCACTTCTCCTCATATTCCTCCGCCGTATACCTTCTGTTCATCCGTTTCAGCGTACGATTACAGCCGCTCTGCAGGGACAGATGAAAATGAGGACAGATCTTCGGAAGCGCGGCAAGCTGCTCCGCAAATTCCTCTGTGACGATTCCCGGCTCTAACGAGCCCAGACGGATCCTAAGGATCCCTTCTATTTGATGCACCGCTTTGATCAGCGTCAACAGGCTCTCCCCGGTATCCACGCCATAAGAACTCAAATGTATGCCTGTCAGCACCACCTCTTTATAGCCGTTTGAAGCAAGCCTCCTCACCTCATTTACCACATCCTCCAGTCCCCTGCTCCTTACCCTGCCTCTCGCATAGGGAATAATGCAGTAAGAGCAGAACTGGTTACAGCCGTCCTGAACCTTCACATTGGCCCTGGTATGCTCCGCCTGCTTAGACAGGGCAAGCTCCTCGTATCCACACGCCTTCCCCATATCCAGAAGCGCCGCCCGGGGTTCTTTTTCTTCATAATTTTTACCTTTCTGCCTATCCAGCTCCCCAAAATACTCCTCCAGGATCGGAATCAGCTCCTTCTTCCGGTTATTTCCAATGAGAATATCAATACAGTCGTCTGCCGCAGTGCCTCTGGTCTGTACATAGCATCCCGCCGCCACTACCACCGCGTCCGGATTCATCTTCCTTGCTTTGTGGAGCATCTGTCTGGATTTGCGGTCCGCCATATTGGTCACCGTACAGGTATTAATTACATACACGTCCGCTCCCGGCTCAAAGGGCACGATCTCATATCCATTTTGTTCCAGCAACTCCTGCATGGCTTCTGTTTCATATGCGTTTACTTTGCAACCCAAATTGTGCAATGCTGCTTTTCTCATATCACTTTCTCCTTGACTTTTCCCCCGCCTCCCTATAATATGTTAATAGAATACATAATGGAAGGAGGTTAGCAGGGATGAAGACAGTACAGATTTCATTAAACTCAATCGAAAAGGTCAAATCATTCGTCAATGTAATCACTCAGTTTGACAATGATTTCGATCTTGTATCCGGCAGATATGTTATTGACGCCAAGTCTATCATGGGTATTTTCAGCCTGGACCTGTCCAAACCAATCAGTCTTAACATCCATTCTGATGACGATGTAGATAAGGTTCTGGAGGTTTTACAGCCATATCTGGTATAGCGGTGAATACGGCTTTTGCCGGAAGTGCGCTTTGGAATACCTCAGCGCACTTCAATTATTTCCACCGTATCAATTGCAGTTCTCACAAGCTCATCGATCTTTTCTTCAAGCTTTTCCTCTGACCGCTTGATTATCTTAATACTCGGCTTTGTCACCGGATGCTTTGCCACGAAAATGGTACAGCAGTCCTCGAATGGCTGGATGGATGTCTCATAGGTTCCGATTTTCTCCGACACCTCCACGATCTCCTGCTTATCAAATCCAATCAGCGGACGGTAAACCGGAAGGCTGCAGACCTCATTGGTCGCCGCAAGGCTCTGCATTGTCTGGCTCGCCACCTGTCCGATGCTCTCTCCCGTGATCAATCCGAGACAGCCGCTCTCTCCGGCAAAATGCTCCGCAATCTTCATCATATATCTGCGCATAATAATCGTCAGCTCATCATGCGGACACTGATCATAGATATAGAGCTGTATATCCGTAAAATTCACCACATTCAGGCGGATCGGGCCTGCATACTCTGCCACAATTTTTGCCAGATCTACCACCTTCTGCTTTGCACGCTCACTGGTATAGGGCGGCGCATGGAAATACGTTGCTTCCAGACCCACGCCCCGCTTTGCGATCATATAGCCTGCCACCGGGCTGTCAATCCCGCCGGATAACAGGAGCATCGCCTTCCCATTGGTCCCCACAGGCATCCCGCCGGGTCCCGGAATGATCTGGGAATAGATATAGATCTCGTTCCGGACTTCGATATGCAGCAGCACATCCGGCTTGTGCACATCTACCCGGATCTCCGGAAATGCCTCCAACACCGCTTCTCCCACGGCGCAGTTAATCTCCATAGAATTTAAGGGGTAGGTCTTTCTGCTTCTTCTTGCCTCTACCTTAAATGTAATCCTCTTATCCGGGTACATCTCATCCATGAAAGCAGCCACGTCTTTTTTCAGCTGGTCAAAGCCCTCATCCTTCTTACGGACCACCGGGCAGATTCCCACCAGCCCGAACACCTTCCTCAGCTGTCCGATGACCTCATCACTGTCATAATCTCCCGCGCAGTCCACATAGATCCTGGCCTGGGATTTGTGTACCTGAAATTCACCGTCAATGTCCTTTAAGGCATACCTTACCTGCCTTACCAGTGCATCCTCAAACAGATGCCGGTTCTTTCCCTTGATTCCAATCTCTCCGTATTTTAGCAAAAATGTCTGAAATATCATCCTGTGTTTCCTTTCTATTCTTAATGCCGTGTATAACGTCTGAGTACCGGCACCAGCTCATTTAAGGTATCCAATGTATAGTCAATCTCTTCCGGCGTAGTAAATTCCGACATGCTGAACCGGAGCGTGGCATCCAGATATTCTTTTTTCGTACCGATGCCCTTCAGCACCCCGCTGACCGCAGGATGATTGGAGGCACAGGCGGACCCGGAGGATACGCAGATTCCCTTGTCCTCCAGTGCATGGAGCAGAACCTCGCTGCGGATGCCTGCAAATCCCACACTGATAATATGGGGCGCGCTGGTTTCATCATACAGGCCGTGAATCGTGGTCTGCGGAATCTTTGTCACCTCTTCGATAAAATGCGCCTTCAGACACCGCATAACCGCTACCTTCTCCTCTAAATCCTGATAGATCATAGCGGCCGCCATAGACAATCCCGCAATCCCCGGTACATTCTCTGTCCCGGAACGGATATTCTTCTGCTGTTCGCCGCCGAATACGATCGGCTTTATCTTCACATGCTCATCAATATAGAGAAATCCCGTTCCCTTAGGGCCGTGGATCTTATGCCCGCTTGCCGTCAGCATATCCACCTTCAGCTTCTTCGGATAAATACGGTATTTTCCAAAGCCCTGAACCGCATCCACATGAAACAGAATATTCTTATTATAAGCCTTCACCATGCTTGCCGCTTCCAGGATCGGCTGTACAGAGCCTACCTCATTATTCACATACATAACGGATACCAGAATCGTATCTTTGCAGAGTGCTTCCTTCAATGCCTCCAGCCTAATCCTTCCGAAGGAATCCACCGGAAGATATGTGACCCGGAACCCCTCTTCCTCCTCCAGATACCGCATGGTATTCAAGATAGCCGGATGCTCTATGGAAGAAGTAATTAGATGATTCCCTGCTCTTTTATTTGCCCTGGAAGCGCCGATCAGCGCCAGATTATCGCCCTCTGTTCCCCCGGAAGTGAAAAATATCTCCTTCGGCTGTACCTTCATAAGCTTCGCCAGTGTTTCTTTCGCTTCTTTTATATACTTCTCTGCATCTACGCCCCGGTAATGCATGGAAGAGGGATTGCCAAAGTCCTCACACATCACCTTGCGCACCAGGTCTCCCACATCTCCATAGGCTCTGGTGGTTGCAGAGTTATCCAGATAAACGTCCATAATAAACTCCCTAATCATTCTTACTATATTAATATGCCGTTTTTGCTCTCTTGACAGTGTGTCCTGACGCTTTCCTCTCTAACTTTATACATCAAGAAAAGCGTCCTCCAAATGATACATCAAAATAGACAAAACTGCAAGCCCCGCTGTTTCTGTCCTTAAAATCCGCCTTCCAAGTGTAATCTCCTTCGCTCCCGCTTCTGCCGCCCGGCACACTTCTTCCTTCTCAAAGCCGCCCTCCGGACCGATAAAGATTCCAACCGACTGTCCCGGCTTTATCTCTTCCATCACCTGTCTGGTATGTTCCATTCCCGCCGCCAGCTCGTAAGGAATCAGCACGATATCCAGTTCCTCTGCCATGCTCAGGGCTTCCTGAAATCCCACCACCCGGCTTACAGCCGGAACTCTTCCTCTTCCCGACTGTTTAGCCGCGCCTCTGGCAATCTCATTCCAGCGGGCCGTTCTTTTCTCTGCCTTTTTCTCATCCAGCCTGACCACACAGCGCTTCATAGCGGTTGGAACCACCTGATATACTCCAAGCTCTACCGCCTTCTGGATGATCCATTCCATCTTATCGCCCTTGGGAAGTCCCTGAAACAGATAAATCTTAGAAACAGGCTCCGTATCTGATGCTTCTTCCTCCAGAATCTCCAGCACTGCCCGATCCTTCTCATAACTGTCCACCCGGCACAAAAACATATGATTATCCCCGTCACTGACAGATACCTGCTCTCCCTGCTTCATACGGAGGACATTCCTCATATGATTCACATCCGAGCCTTCTATATAAATATAGGGCTTCTTCACCTGATCCGTTGTCACAAAAAAATGCTGCATCCTTCCACCTATTCTCTTACAATTCTATCCGCAGTCTTCTGCTAACTCTTTCTGGCCGTCACCGATACCCATTCTCCCTGACGGGTTACCTCCAGTACCTCAAAGCCTGCTGCTTTTACGGCATCCACCACTGTCTCTTCCTTATCATCAATAATCCCGCTGGTAATGTAAATGCCGCCTCTCTTTAGATGCTCCCGGACCACAGGCGTCAAGGGCACCAGCACATCCGCCAGAATATTAGCCGCCACAATGTCAAATCTGCCATACCCTGCCTTCTCCTGCACCTCTTTATCATCAATGATATTTCCGATCATCACCTCATACTGCTGCCGTCCAATGCCGTTTGCTTCCATATTTTCATGGGAAGCAGTAATTGCACAGGGATCCAGATCTGTCCCCACGGAATATGCCGCTCCGAATTTCAGCGCCAGCATTCCCAGAATTCCGCTTCCGCATCCCACGTCCAGGAACACCGTCTGATCCGTTACATACTTCTTAAGCTGGCGGATGCACAGCTGGGTAGTCTCATGCATCCCTGTACCGAAAGCCGTTCCCGGGTCGATATGGATAATCATCTTATCCTCATCCTCCGGTGTAACCTCCTCCCAGGAAGGAATGATCAGCACATCATCAATGGTAAACTGATGGAAATACTTCTTCCAGTTATTGATCCAGTCCACATCCTCTGTCTGGGACTCTTCAATCTCTGCCGCTCCCACATTCATATAGGTGCCGATTTCTGCAAGCTCATCCCTTACAGCGGCAAGCACAGACTCCTTGTCCTCATCCTCCTCCAGATAGAAGCTGATATAAGCTGTTCCATCATCCTCCCCGAACTCCGGCAGGATATCCACAAACATCTGCTCCTTATCCTGAGCGGTAAGAGGCACCTTGTCCTCAATCTCCACCCCCTGGATCCCAAGCTCCATCAGGCTGCCACAGACCATGTCCTCCGCCTCTGTCGTTGTTTTTATTCTAAATTTATTCCATTTCATACATTTCACCTCTTAAAAAATCAACCAATCGAAGCTCCCGTCACCGTTATCCATCTTAACATATCACCCGGAAATGCTCAATGTACTTTTTCATAAATGCCGCAGACCTTCAGCCTGTCTCCCCGTACCTGAAATTTGATTTCCATTCCCGCATAGGTCATGCCGTATACCCTGTCCGGGTCAACCTGATAAGCGGGTCTTGGATCCTGCATCAGAAGCTCCTCCAATATCCGTCTCTTGTCCTGCGGAACCATCCTCAGCTGTTCATCCGGAATTTCTACCAGAAGCCTCCTATCCTTCACCCGGCCTGCAAATCCATCCGCAGCGCCTTCCCTGGCCTCTACACAGGGCAGATAGGGCTTAATATCATAAACCGGCGTTCCATCCAGCATATCCACTCCCCGCACACAGAGCACAGTTCCCTGATTCCTGCTCTGCTCCACAGACACCAGCTCAGCCAGAGACAGCCCCACCGGATTCGGGCGGAAGGGAGACCGGGTTGCAAATACGCCCATGCGCTGGTTCCCGCCCAGTCTCGGGGGCCGCACCATCGGCTGCCATTCCCGCTCCGGCACCTGCGAAAATCCCCAGATAATCCACAAATGCGAATATGCTTCTATCCCCCTGAGGGCATCCGGATTCCGGTATTCCGGTTCAAATACAATCCTTCCCTCTGCGTCTGCCAGACCGCTCTGTCTGGGAATTCCAAATTTCTCCGGGAAATCCGTACGTATCACGGCAATCTTTTTCAGTAACAGTTCATCTCTCATAGCTGCTCTCCCAATCCCCAATACTTTTCCCCATTATCTCACAACCCCTTCCGGATGTACAGAGCAAAAGACAAGACTGCAAAATGCTTGACATTTAGCAGGAAATCCAGCAAAATAAAAGCGGAAGCTTTAAAAGAGCCGATTCATAAAACAAATGAGAAATGAGAGCAGGAGGAAAAGAAAGTGGCAAAATTTTGTACAAAATGCGGCAGGGAATTAACAGCGGGGATTAAATTCTGCCCCGGATGCGGAGCACCGATTCCGGGAGGAACCGTGAACCCAGAGCCCGCACCTTCGCAGGACAGAATGTCTGCCTATGGAGGAATGCAGAAAGCCGCAGGCGATATGTATGCCCCGATGGGAGCACCGGCAGCAAAGGCAAAGCCAAGGATACCGTTCCTGGCGGCAGGAGCCGCAGTAATTATCATAGCCCTTTTTATTGTAGTAAGGCTCATGTCCGGAGGCGGTTACAAGAAACCCATCGAGAATCTGGAAAAGGGTATGAACAAGCAGGATGTCAAACTGATCAGCAGCGCATTTGCCAGCGGAGAAGTTCCTGATTCAGAAATCCTGGATATCTTCGAGGAGCTCGGCGGCTTTGTAGATTACAAAGTAGAAATCGACATTATCGGCGAACAGAAAATTCCAAAACAGGATATCGAATATGTTCTTTCGGAAGAATACGATGTAGACGAGGTTTATGCAAGTAGTGCATCCGCGGCATATGCCCTTGACCTTAACATGTCAATATCCATGGGCGATTACAGCGATTCGGATACCGAAACAATTCCAGTGGCAAAGATTAACGGCAAGTGGGTAATCCCAGCAGATCTATACGATTTATTTTAAACCGGCGGGGAGATGCCAAGCTCTTTTCGGAGCATGGCAATCTCCCTTTTATGTCCTTCCTCATCAAACGGCGTCTCCAGATAGAAGGGCAGCTCTCTTAACGCAGAATGTGTGATAACGCGCAGCAACGCATCCAGCCCTATCTCTCCTTCTCCAATAGCCGCATGACGATCTTTATGAGAGCCCAGCGGCATCATGCTGTCATTTAAGTGAACCGCTCTTAAGAGCGGCAGACCAAGCACACAGTCAAATTCCTCCAACACCCCGTCCAGATCATGGACAATATCGTATCCCGCGGCAAATATATGGCAGGTATCCAGACAGATGCCGATCTTCTCCGGACAACGCACCCCGTCTCTAATTGCCTTTAGCTCCTCAAAGGCCGCTCCTATTTCCGTACCCTTTCCGCTCATGGTCTCTAACAGTACCATAATATTCTGATCTTCCGCCGCCGCTTGATCTAAACCCTTGATAATATTCCGGATTCCGGCTTCTACGCCGATTCCCGTATGACTGCCCGGATGGAATACCAGATTCTCAATGCCAAGGGCATCCATTCTCCTGATATCCTCCCGGATCACCATATTGGCAAATTCATAGGTTTTCTCATTTGCACTTGCAAGGTTCATGGTATAAGGCGCATGGGCAAGCAGCGGCCCGAATTGATGCTTTGTCCGGATATCCTGAAACGCGGCAATCTCTGCATCCTCGTATGCCCTATAGTTCGAGCCCCTTGGATTGCGGCTGAAAATCTGCATGGTATCCGCCTCCATTGCCACAACATGTTCCGCCGTTTTTGCAAGTCCTCCTGCAATAGACATATGTGCTCCAATCGTCAGCATAATTACTTCCTCCCATCTTACCCTCAACCGTACAAGGGAATCTATCTATAAATAACAGACTGTATTCCAAATTATCTGTATTATACACATTATACACAGGTTTTGACCTAATGAAAATAGATAAAATGACAAACTCCAGCCCGCCTCACATTTACCGCAACACAAAAAAGCGCCCCTGTCTGACAGAGAGCGCCCTTTTCCCGCAGTTTTCTTCTTCTGCTGTTATAGATATACACGTAGGTTTTTCATAAATTCTTCTTCTGCCCGGATAATCTTTGCGGCCAGATCCAGTGCTTCCTTCGATGCTTCCTGATTCTGATTCCGGCATTCACTGATAGACTGGATTCCCATGTTACACCCATCCATCAGAAGCTTTGCTATCTGGCAGTTTCCGCCGTTCATCATCATTTTTACGTCCGTAGTGATCTTGGCAAAGGCTTCTGCCGTAATACTCGGCTGTTTTTCGTGCTCTCCCTGCTTACGGAGAAGCCCGCCGGATTTCTTTTCCAGCTTCTCATGCTCTTCCTTCGCTTCCAGTATGGTATGCTCCAGCATCTCGTCCTGCACATATTCTAAAATCTGACCCATGCTGTTTAACGCCATTTTGCAGCCAGAGCTGCATTCCTTCAGCAGCGCTATGGTATGTTCTTCCTTCATTGCTGACCCTTCTTTCATTTTTTAAGGTAGCATCTGCAATTTCTGGTATTTTATTCTCCAAATCAAAATCTATGATTTCCTACTTATTTAATATACACGATCCCAAAAGCCCCCGGCCCGATATGCGTCCCAATCGTAGGTCCGATTCCGCGGGTTTTCACCTCGCCAAATTCCATTCCCTTTTTCTGAAGAGACTGGATGAAGGTTATACAATTTTTCTTATCATAAGCGTACAGGAAATAAACCGGATAATTCAAATCCGGCGCTTCTTCCTCCAGAATCTTCGCAAGCTGCCTGCATACCTGCTTTACGCCGCGCTGTTTTCCGTGCATAACCACCTCTCCTGCTTCATTCACTGCAATGATCGGCTTAATTCCGGCAAGCTTTCCGATTGCCGCTTCGGCCTTGGACAATCTTCCGCCTTTATAGAGATACTCCAGCGTATCCAGTCCGGCATAGATGCGGATTCTCGACTTCAGCGCTTCCAGCTCCGCTGCAATCTCCTCTGCACCTGCACCCTGATCCCGCATCCTCACAGCCCTGTCAGCCAGCATACGGATTCCGAGGGTTGCACTCTTACTGTCGATGATAAATATATCATCATACTCCGCCATATCCTTTGCCAGCGCCGCACTCTGAATAGTTCCGCTTAACGCCCCGGATATTAGAATCGCAACCACGGAATCTCCCGCTTTCTTTGCCTCCTCAAAATACTCGGCAAATACCGCCGGAGAAGGCTGGGAGGTCTTAGGAAATGTATCTTCCCCTATCAGCTTCTCAAAAAACTCCTCCTTGGAAAGCTCCACTCCATCTGCATACTGCTCCTCCCCAAATGCAATCGTCATAGGAATGCAGGTAATCTGTCTCTTTTCTATTTCTGCCATTGAATAATCCGCTGTAGAATCTACAATAATCCGAACTGCCATCTTGGTCATCCTCTTCTTTCAAAAAATGTTTTCTCAAATGTTGACTTATCAACTTGTTTCATTTACTATAGCAGTAGCTTACCGCAAAATCAACCCTTTTAACAAAATTTCCACCTCTGCGGCTAAATTCAGAAGGAGACTCACATATGGACGATAGTTTTGAGCAGCTGACCAGCGGCGTTACCAGAATTTACAAAAGCATCCAGAAAATTAAGCGGCTCCACATGGACCCCATCGGCCTGAAGGGAACCCATGTCATGTGCATCCACTATCTCTACACCCATCCGGAGGGTCTCTCCGGCACAGAGCTCTGTGCAAAATGCAGAGAAGACAAATCCGGTATCTCCCGCATTTTGTCTGATTTGGAAGCATCCCGCATGATTTACTATCATGATGCAGGAAATGGTAAGAAATACCGGGCAAAGGCATTTCTCACGGAAGAGGGCAGAGCCTACGGCGCCAGGATAAACACCTATATTGAACACGCTGTTGCCGCCGGGGGGAACGGCCTTGATGCATCAGACAGGGAGGTCTTTTACCGGGTGCTGTTTACCATTGCTGATAATCTGGATGAGCTTTGCAATAAAATAGAAAAGAGAGGATAGACCATGAATAGATTCAGAAAAATATACTGCCGTACATTTCAAACAGCCTTTAAGCTTGCGCTTCCATTTCTGCCCTACCGCAAGCCGCAGATTGTGGGAAGTGTAAAGGAAATTCCCGATATTATCCGCGGAAACAATAAGCACCGTGTACTGATCATTACTGATTCCATTATCCGCGGGCTCGGCCTGATCTCCCGTCTGGAAAGGACGCTGAGTAAAAGCGGGATTCCCTATGCTGTTTACGATAAAACCGTTGCCAATCCGACCACCGCTAATGTTGCAGAGGCGCTGGACATTTATCATGAAAATAGCTGCGATGCCATCATCGGCTTCGGCGGCGGTTCCAGTATGGACTGCGCCAAGGCGGTAGGCGCAAGAGCCGTTAAGCCAAAGCAGTCCCTCTCTCAGATGAAGGGCATCCTGAAGGTAAGGAAACGCCTTCCGCTTCTAATCGCCATTCCAACCACCGCCGGAACCGGAAGCGAGACCACTCTGGCCGCCGTTATCACAGATTCCGAGACAAGGCACAAATACGCCATCAATGATTTCCCTCTGATCCCCAGATACGCTGTGCTGGATCCGAAGGTAACCTTAAGCCTTCCGCCATCTATCACTGCCGCCACGGGAATGGATGCATTAACCCACGCGGTAGAGGCCTATATCGGAAGATCTACCACGATCAGCACCAGACGGGATGCCATCCGCGCAGTGGAATTGATTTTCAGCAATATTGACACCGTTTACAGCGACGGAGGCAATGTAAATGCAAGAAGAGATATGCTTCATGCCTCCTTCTATGCAGGCTGTGCATTTACCAAATCCTATGTAGGCTACGTGCATGCCGTCGCGCACTCACTGGGAGGCGAGTACAATACAGCCCACGGACTTGCCAACGCCGTCCTTCTGCCCTTTGTTCTGGAGGCCTATGGGAGTGCTGTCCACAAGAAGCTCCACAAGCTGGCAATTGCCGCAGGCATTGCAGACAAAGCCACTCCCCATGCCATAGCGGCTGAGCTGTTCATTGACGCTGTCCGTGATATGAAATGCCGGTTCGGCATCGGGGATACCATAGAAGAAATCAGGGAAGAGGACATTCCAAAGCTTGCGCGTTATGCAGACAAAGAGGCTAATCCCCTCTACCCGGTTCCGATTCTCATGAACGCAAAGGAGCTGGAATACTTTTACCGGTTATTGATGGAATAAGCGGTAAAGGCCTTTCTCCCAAACCCAGAAAAATAATTTTCCGTCTTGTGAACAAGCCTTTTATCCAGTATAATATAAAAGATACATTTATATACAGGAAGAGAGGAATATATATGAGTCACAATTCAACACACAAACGCAGCAGCTTTACCGGTTCCATCGGATTCGTTATGGCGGCTGCCGGAAGCGCCGTAGGTCTTGGAAATATCTGGCGTTTCCCATATCTGGCAGCGAAAAACGGCGGAGGGACCTTTATCTTTGTCTATATCATTCTTGCATTAACCTTTGGATTTGCACTTCTGACCACGGAGATTGCCATTGGACGCAAGACAAAGCAGGGTCCCCTTACCGCATACAGCGTATTAAATAAAAAGTTTGCATGTACCGGGCTTTTTGCATGGCTGGTTCCGGTTATCATTCTTCCATATTACTGCACGATCGGCGGCTGGGTACTGAAGTATTTGTTTGCTTATATCACCGGAGACGGTGCAAACGCCGCCGCAGACGGCTATTTTACCGGGCACATTACCAGCCAGTGGTCACCGATCATCTGGCTTATCATCTACCTTGGCCTGACAGCCTTTGTTGTGTTCAGCGGGGTGAATAAGGGAATCGAGAAATACAGCAAGATCATCATGCCGATCCTGATCGTACTGATTCTCGGCATTTCCTTCTTCTCTCTCACTCTGAACCACACTGACGCTGAGGGAGTTACCAGAACCGGGCTGGAGGGCTTAAAGATTTATCTTGTTCCAAGCTTTGCCGGCATGACGCTGAAGGGCTTTTTTTCACTGCTTATGGATGCCGTAGGACAGCTGTTTTTCTCTATCAGCGTCGCTATGGGTATCATGGTAGCCTACGGCTCCTATGTAAAGGACGATGTGAACCTGATGAAGTCTATCAATCAGATTGAGTTCTTCGACACTCTGGTTGCTATGCTGGCAGGTCTGATGATCATTCCTGCAGTATTTACCTTTATGGGCGTGGAAGGCATGTCAGCAGGCCCCGGCCTGATGTTCGTATCGCTGCCAAAGGTATTTGATGCCATGGGATCGATTGGTATTTTTATCGGAATCCTGTTTTTCCTGATGGTTTCTTTTGCCGCTGTTACCTCTTCTGTATCCGTTCTGGAGGCAATCGTATCAGGCATTATGGACAAATGGAAATTCTCACGGAAGAAAAGCACCGCCCTGGCAACGGCCTACGCCCTTATTGTCGGTATTATCGTGTGCCTGGGCTACAATATCTTCTACTTTGAGTATGAGCTGCCGAACGGCTCTATAGCACAGATTCTGGACATCATGGATTATCTCAGCAATAATATCATGATGCCGCTTGTTGCTATTTTGACCTGTATCCTGATCGGCTGGATCGTAAAGCCGGACACCATCATCAGCGAGGTAACAAAGAACGGTGAAAAGTTCGGACGCAGGGGATTATATATTGCTATGATCAAATTCATTACTCCTGTGTTCCTTATCATTCTGCTTCTGCAGTCACTCGGCATCATCTAGGATGCAAAACTTAAAAATATAGACGCAAAAAAGGCAGTGCATGCAGGCACTGCCCTTTTTATCATCTATTTTTCTCCTTGATCTGTCCGGTGCGGTATGCCTCTATCAGTTCCTTTAACTCAGCAATACGCTCCTGCATCCGTTTTCCGTTATCTGTATCTGCTACAAGCTGGCGTTTTAAATACTGCTGTACTACCACTCTTCTGGACACAATATCTGTCTCCTCTAATATTGCCGACTTTGCAGATTCCAGCGGTTCATGGGAAGTCAAAGTCAGTCCGTATGAATTATAGATCAGTGTATAGCCCGCAATCCCTGTCGTCTTATGATAAGGCTCCGAGAAACCTCCGTCAATGATCAGCACCTTCCCGCCGCATTTTACAGGATTTTCTCCCTCGCTGTGATGGACAGGCACATGGCCATTGATGATATGTGCATATTCTCCAGAAAGCCCGAATTCACTCAGTACAAGCTCCGCAGTCTCCGGCTTCTCCAGACGGTCGTAATATGCATTTTTCTGCTCCTTTCTTGCAGGCTTTTCCTTGATGAAATATCCTTCAAAGGTGGCCATCTTATTCCGGCCAAACAGCGGAGAACCCGGTGCACACCATAAGAACCAGAGGATATCCCGTCCCTTCTTCTGCTCCTCCCGGTTTAAATCAAAGAATCCCCGGCGCACATATTTTTCCAGAACATCATATAACTCCCTGCCCTGATATTCCCCGCCGTATATCTTCACCTTCTGCAGGCTTCCATCCGCATTCATCGGCATACATGCATGGAATAAAAGATTGCCGTTAAATATCTTATACAGACTTCCCTGCTTCAGCAGAAAGTCCACATGCTTCTGAAGCTTTTCACTATTCCTGAACGCCCACACAAGCTTATCAATTACCTCCTGCTCTCTTTCTGTCAGGTCATAAGGGTGCTCCCTGTCAATCGTAGGGAAGGTACAGTCCACAAGAGGATAAACCCCGCCGTCCACCTCAATCTGTTTATTTATATAATCAATTTTATGAAGAAGCTTTCTGTCCTCCATAGCAAATTCCGGATGCTCGTCTATGAGTTTCCCCTCTAGTTTAAACTGTATTACTGCAACTGCCTTATGCATCTTCCTTTCCAGAAGAACCGAAGGACTCTCCTCCGGCGCCGGCTTTGCCCTAGAATAAAAGGACTTTGGTATCATATCATCCTTGTAGCTTTCCATAGCAAATGCCGCAAGCGGCATCATATTAATCCCATATCCATCCTCCAGCACATCCATATTACTATAGCGCAGGCAGATCCGGATCACTGCCGCAACACATGCCGGCTGCCCTGCCGCGGCTCCCATCCAGAGAATATCATGATTCCCCCACTGAATATCCAGCGTATGATAATCCATCAGACGATCCATGATCAGATGCGGGTAGGATCCCCTGTCAAAAATGTCCCCCACGATATGCAGGCGGTCCACAACCATACGCTGGATCAGCTCGCACATAGTAATGATAAAGTTCTCTGCACTGCCAATTTCAATAATGGTCTGGATTATAGCCTCATAGTACTGCCCTTTATCCAGAACCTCTGATTTCTCCGTGATCAATTCTTCAATTACATAGCTGTAATCCTTCGGCAGCGCCTTACGCACCTTAGACCGGGTATATTTGGAAGAAACCGTCTTGCAGATCTCAATCAGACGGTACAGCGTCACCCGGTACCAGTCGTCTGTATCCAGCCCGTCCTTCTTAATCTGCTCCAGCTTCTCCTTGGGATAATAAATCAGCGTTGCAACCGCCCGCTTCTCCGCCATCTCCAAGGTATGGCCGAATACATCGTCAATCTTCTTGCGCACCGCACCGGAGCCGTTTTTCAGCACATGGGAAAATGCCTCATATTCCCCATGGATATCTGACATAAAATGCTCTGTTCCCTTCGGAAGGTTGATAATTGACTGCATATTGATAATCTCCGTAGCCGCTTTACCAATTGTCGGATACAGCTCTGCCAGATACTCCAGATAATTTTTTTCCTTTTTTTCCATAAATTTCCTCCCAATATCATACAAAATCCTTCCATTCTTTACTCCCACTTTACCATTATCCATTCCATAAGTCCATCTTTTTCCCCTGTCATGATTGAATTTTATACATCATTGTGGTATATTTTTTCAGTAAGCATTTGAAACAAGGAGGGATAGCTCATGGTAAAGAAGTGGAATGTTACCATACCCAGGCTTACAGGACGCGAAAAAAGACGCGCCTACATCTATCTCCCAAATTCCTACCGCTATCATGCAGAAAGGCGTTATCCGGTTCTGTATATGTTCGACGGGCACAATGTATTCTTTGATGAGGATGCCACCTACGGCAAATGCTGGGGGATGAAGGAATACATGGATTATACCAGAACCCAGATGATCATTGCGACAGTGGAATGCAATCACAGCCCGGATCACGGCCGGTTAAAGGAGTATTCCCCATTTGATTTTTCCGACCCGCAGTTCGGCAGCATCACAGGGAAGGGAAAGCTGACTATGGACTGGATGGTCAATGAACTGAAGCCCTATATTGACTGCAGCTACCGCACACTTCCTGACAGAAAGCATACCTTTATTGCCGGAAGCTCCATGGGCGGGCTGATGAGCCTTTATGCACTGTTTGCATATAACCGCGTTTTTTCCAGAGCGGCGGCGCTTTCTCCTTCACTCTGGACGAATCCGGAGAAAATCGGGCACATGATCCAGACCAAATCTATCCGTAAGGGTACGGTCCTTTATATGGATTACGGCTCAAACGAAATAGCTAATCATGACAACATGATAGAGGAATACAGCAGAATATGCGGACTCCTGCTTGAGAGAAAGGTGCATCTGACCAGCCGTATCGTACCAAACGGCAGCCACTGCGAGGCAAGCTGGGAACAGCAGATTCCATTTTTTATAAATACATTGCTGTATGAGATGAATTAGTGTACTGACATTTCCGGCGGATGCCTGGACACGGATATGTCCGTGCACTAGCTTTAAGCACTTATTGCTTTAACACGTTACAATAACATATTTTCAGAAAGGATACTACAAGCTATTATGGAAACAAAGTATATGAAAAATTACAGCCCTGCCTTAAACAAGGACATGGAGTGCAAGGTTTACGGACATGCTGGAAGACCCGTTATCTTTATCCCCTGCCAGGACGGACGTTTTTTTGATTTTGAGAATTTCAAAATGACGGATGTATGGAGTCCGTGGATCGACTCCGGAAAGGTAATGGTCTTTTCTATTGATACCATCGATGCTGAAACCTGGTCTAACAAAACCGGCGACCCCCGCTGGCGCAGTGAACGTTTTGAGGACTGGATCACCTATATTACTGACGAGCTGGTGCCAATGATCCAGTCTATAGCAAGAGAACGCAATGGATGGGAGGGAAATCCCGGCATTCTTACCTTTGGATGCAGTCTGGGCGCGGCTCATGCGGCCAACCTGTTCTTCCGCCGTCCGGACCTGTTCGACGGAACACTTGCCTTAAGCGGTATCTATACAGCAGACTACGGCTTTGACGGATATATGGACGGTCTTGTTTATAACAACTCGCCTATCCACTATCTGGCAAATATGCCGGAAGACCACCCTTATATCGAGATGTACAACCAGCGCAGAGGCATTATCTGCGTGGGACAGGGACCCTGGGAAATCCCCCAGTCCACCTTCCAGCTTAAGGGAATTCTCGAAAGCAAGGGGATCCATGTATGGGTAGATATCTGGGGATACGATGTCGCCCATGACTGGGATTGGTGGTACAAACAGGTAACCTATTTTGTCCCATATCTGCTGGGCGAAAGATAACAGCGTCATTTATTTTTACACACAATAATACAAAGGAGAGTATCATGAAAAACTTTATCTTTATTTCCCCGAACTTTCCAACCAACTACTGGATGTTCTGTAAAGAGCTGAAAAATAATGGACTCAATGTTCTGGGAATCGGCGACCAGCCCTACGACGAACTCAGCTATGAATTAAAAGACAGCCTGAATGAATACTACAAGGTAGACAGTCTGGAAAACTATGACAGCGTGTACCGTGCTACAGCTTTCTTTATCCACAAATATGGGCGTATAGACTGGCTGGAGTCCAATAACGAATACTGGCTGGAACAGAATGCAAAGCTCCGCAGTGATTTCAACATAAAGAGCGGGTTCCAGATTGAGGATATCCCGCGTATCAAGTTCAAATCCAAGATGAAGGAATATTATAAGAAAGCAGGCATCCCGGCCGCGCGTTACCATCTGGCGGACACACTTAAGAATTCCAAAGCATTTGCAAAGGAGGTCGGCTACCCGATTATCGCAAAACCGGACAACGGCGTAGGTGCCGCTGATACCCACCGCATCAGCAGCGATAAGGAGCTTAATGACTTCTTTGAAACAAAGATGCCTGGTGTAACCTATATTCTGGAGGAGTACATCGATGCGGCTGTCAACTCCTATGATGCCATCATTGATTCCAACGGCGAGCCGATTTTTGAGACCGGCAATGTGACGCCGAATTCTATTATGGATATTGTAAATACTGCCGATAATTCCATTTACTATATCGTAAAGGATCTGCCGGAAGATACCAGAAAAGCAGGACGTGCCGCCGTAAAAAGCTTCGGCGTCAAGAGCCGTTTCATTCATTTTGAATTTTTCCGTCTCTTAAGCGACCATAAAGGCATGGGAAAAAAAGGCGACATCACAGCACTTGAGGTCAATATGCGTCCCTGTGGCGGCTTTACGCCGGATATGATCAATTTCGGCCACAGCACCAATGTATACAAGATTTGGGCAGATATGATCGCCTTTGATAAATCCACCGTGGAAAGCGGAGCTGACAAATTCTGCGCCTATGCGGGACTCCGTGACGGCAAGAATTTTGTTATGAGCCATGAGGATATTATGGAAAAATACGGCGAAAATATGAGGATGGTAGAGCGGATTCCGGATGCCTTGTCCGGTGCCATGGGCAACCAGATGTATGTAGCTGTCTTTGATACAGAAAAGGAAATGAACAGCTTCTACGACCATGTACTGGAATACAAGAAACCGGCAGGACCGAAAAAATCGGCAAAGCCTGTGAAAAGGGCTATAAAAAAGCCCGCAAAAAGAACTGCAAAAAAATCCGCAGCAAAAAGGGCTGTCTAACTTCCTGTTGCAGCTAAGCAGATAAATAAGAGGGGGCTTAGAGCATACGGCATGCCTTAGTCCCTTTTCTATACCCCTTCCAATGTAAGTGAAGGGATAAAACTCTCTTCTGCCGTCCATCTTACTTTTTACAGCACTTTTTCATATAGATAACGCTTCCGGCCAGCGCCAGCACGGCTACAATAAGATATACAATGAAGCCTGTCCGGCTGTTAACCTGATGACTGATCCCCGATGCCGCTCCAATAATCAAAAATGCCGCTCCATACCCTCTCTGGGCTTTCTTCATATCATATTCCTTGCTGCGGTCTGGTGCATTTTTATCCTCTAAAAGCGCTTCTCCCTTTCCCAGCAGCATAACAATACCGACAATCAGACATCCTGCTGTCAGTATTAAATCAATTGTTCCCATTTTCATCCTCCCTATTTAGTCAAGTCTTTTTTCCTTATTTTTCAAGGATTTTTTAGTTACATATCTCAGATGAATGAGCCAAGAGGATGGACATTTCTCTGTATCTG